>Ga0196970_1000294_pt1 | contig 68227 bp, 64 predicted proteins | sample S1v_513CmetaG_FD_148672 | JGI IMG/M metagenome (GOLD analysis project Ga0196970, IMG submission 148672) | Soil microbial communities from Anza Borrego desert, Southern California, United States - S1+v_5-13C | ecosystem: Environmental > Terrestrial > Soil > Desert | place: USA: California...
ACCTGGGACTCCGCCGTCGGGATGTAGGAGGTCGGGTATCCCCCGACCTCGCACTGGGCACCCCAGAGATACAGGCTCCAGTACGGCGACCCCCAGCCGTTGGCCACGCCCGAATTGACGGTAAACGCCTCGCACAGCACGGAGATGACGGTGGCCGGGGACGTGCCGGTCAGGGCCAGCCGGAACCACCCGTTGGGCAGGGGCTGAATGGTTGCGGTCACGCCCGTGAAGTTGCCGGACGTGTTGACCACCGCGGTCCCGGCCAGGAGGTCGAACGTCGCCCTGGCCGGTGTGCCGGCGGACAACCAGAGTTGGACCGCCGACCGCTCCGCGGCCTTGGCGTATACCGAGAACGTGTAGATGGTGTTCGGCGTGCCGCTGAAGTGCCGCCATACCCCGTGGTACCCGGTGGCGGCGGCCTCCACGATCCGGTCTGCGGTCATGGTGCCGTCCGGGGCCGTCGTCGCGTTGGCCGACACGGTGGCGTTGTCCGCGGTCCACTGGGTGAAGTCCGCGGAATACATCAGGAGATTCTGGGTCTGGCCCTCCACCAGGAGGCCCCGGCACTGGCCGGTGATCGGGTCGTGGTCGATCCGGGGCTGGCCGGCGGGAGACGTGCGGAGCACGCCCCGGCGGTCCCAGTAGGTGGCCGTTGACGCCCTGGTGAAGGCCACGCGGGGGTCCAGGCTCCGGGACTTGGCGAAGTCCCAGGACAGGATCGGGCGGGTCAGCATAGCGGCTTACGTCACGATGGCGGTCCAGGTGGTCGCGTCCACCCAGACCAGCATGGCGGCGGTCGTCACGTTCAGGGACGCAGACCCGTCGATGGTCACGCCGGCACCAGGGCTGACCGTGACAGTTCCGGACGTGGCCTTGATCCACACGGCCCAGCCCGGCCCCATCTCGGGAGCCGGATCGGCCGGGGACGGCAAGGTCACGGCGTACCCGGCGGACCGGATCACCCGGCCACCATCGGCCGGCGTCAGGGTCGTGGCCCCAGACAAAGTCCGGGCGAACACCCGGCCCGGCATGTACCGCCAGTCCATGTAGGCGGCGGACCCCAGGTCGGAGTTGCGGGGGACCTCCTGGGGGTCCGTCCCGATCCCGACCAAGGCCCCGGTCAGGGCCTGGGCGGCGGTCTGGCTGGAGGCCGCCAGGGCGGCGGAAGCCGCGGCATTGGTCGCCTGGGTCGTGGCCGTGGTGGCCGCCCCGGTGGCTGAGGACTGATCCACAGCGATCTTGGCCAGCCCGTCCACCCACATGTTCTGCCAGCGGGGCCGAGTGGTCCCGTCGGACCCGGTCGTGGGCGTCTTGTAACCGTAATCGGCCATGTCGGAGTCGGTGTAGGTGACTCCGTTCAGCGTGACCGTAGTTGCCATGTCAGAGAACTTCCTCTAGCGAAAACGGCAGCCGGTCACGCCCGTACGCCGCGAAAGAAAAAAGGCCCGGATCAGTGAGCCGGGCCAGAAACGAATTCCTGAGGAAATGGACGGTATCGTCCGGATCGGGGACCCACAAAAGGGGCCGGTCCAGGTCATGGCGGCGGAACATTTCGAACGCCCGCGACATGACTTCGTCCCGGTCCGCGTACTCCACGACACCCTGGAACACGCGGGGTTTTGGGCGGCGTTCGAAGTATTTGACTCCGCCCAGACTCTCCTGGCTTTGGGTGCGGAACCGGAACCCGTACTGGGCTCCGTAGCTGGGATTGATCCCCAACTGGTACCCTTCCGCGATTTCAAATTGGCCAAGTTGAAAGTAGCCGGCGGGATTGCTCGGGTCGGAGATTTCGACCTTGATTGCTTGTGCCAGATGGGCCGCCGGGAGCCAGACCGGGCGGGTCGCGTTGTAGCCTTCCAAGTCGGTGGACGAATACTTGCCCGTCCAGAAGCTGATATGCCCGCACGGCAAGGACCCCCAGGGAAAAACGACCGGCCAGAATTCGAGCCACCCGGTGTCATGCAACAGCTTGGTCTGGCCCAGGTCCGCGTACAGCCGGATACGGAAGGTCGCGTCCAGGCTGGCGTTGTGGTTGACGAACCCCAGAAGCTGGACATTCCGCCCGCCCGAATACGTCGCCGTGAACTGGGTCGAGACCGGGGTGGCGTCACTGGACCGGGCTACGCGGGACAACGGCATGACGTTGAGGTTGGAGGCCGGGTAAGAACTGGACCAGGACCCGCCTGAAAAGACGTAGTCCTCAGACCAGCGGTCGAACCCGAACACGGCGTTGGCCATGGTCGGTTGATCCTGGGCGGATGTAGGGGAGTTAGGGTTATTTATCGCGGCGGTGCCGCGGTGGCGTACCGGTCGGGGTCAACCCCAGAGTTCGAGTTCGACCGTGTAGTTCTGGGCGTCGTATTCCAGCCCGATCACGCGGAACAACTTTCCGGCACCGTATCCGAACCGCGGGATTTCGAGCTTGACCACAGACCCGAGGTCGATCAGGTCCGCGATATCCTGGCCGAACTTCACGGTTACCTGGAGCCGCTCCCGGAACACCTTGTAGAGGGCCAGGAGCCGGTTGGCCTCCGCCTGGGCCGCGGTGGCGTCGTGGATCAGGGATTCGAACTGGAGTTCTTCCGCCAGCAAATGCTTGGCCAGGACGGCGGAATCCTCGGCCACCACTTCCCGGAATTCCTCCCGAAGGAAAGCCCGGCGGGCATCGGTGACCACGCCGGCCAGATCGGTGTCCTGGAGGGACCAGTTGCGGGAGTACGAGAGCTTGACCCGGTACGCCGGCACCCCGCGGCCCTGGTCATTGGTCGCCTGCCGCTCCAAGGCCAGGATGTCGCCGTCCTGGGCGGTGGTGACCGTGCGGCTGAAATCCCGCAGGGTGACCACCGGGGACCCGACCGGGGCCTCAAACCGGACGATCCGGAAGGTACCGACCCGGTCGAACCCCCACCACGCCCCGATGGACTGAGCGACTTGGTCCAGGGCCTCCCTGACGGTGATTTCGTCCGGGCACCAAAGCCCGACCTGGGCCGGCTGGGCGGCGTCCAACGTCGCGATGTCGGCCGACGCGATCTCACCCGCCGAAAGGCCGCCACGGGTCACGATCAGGTTGACGATCTGGGCCGCCGTGGTCTGGGCGGCGGTGGCATCCACCGTGACCTGACCGACCGGGCTGGAGCCGAGCCGGACATAGGTCCCCTCGGGACCGCTGTAGACCCGGTACTGGCCGGCGGTGGGGGCCGTGGCCTGGAGGTCCGCGGCGGACGCGTAGACGGCCCCGGCCGTCAGGCTGACCCCCTGGTCATAGACGGCCTGGACCGTGACGCCGACCCCGTCGTGTAGCTGGTAGATCAACCGGGAGGTGTTGACGACCGGCGGGGCGATGTTCTGGACCCGGCCGAACAGGATCGGCTTGGGCTGGCCCTTCAGGTCGTCGGCCGTGCCCTCCAGGCCGACCGGCAGCACGTTGTTCCCGGCGTACTTCGTGGGCTGGAGGGGCTTGTCGAATAGCTCCTGGCGGTCCCGGAGCCGGAACGTGACCCGGTCCCAGTCGAACACAGCCTGTTCGGCGGTGCCCCGCAGGACGGTGGTAAAGGTTGAGTAGTCCGCCGCGTCGTCGCCGATCAGCAGCGTGACGGACCGCCCGTCGAACCCCCAGGACAGAATGGAATCCAGCCCGGCGTCGGCGTTGGCCAGGACCAGTTCACCGAAACCGACGGTCGAACCCCCGCCGGTCCGGCCCGATCCGAAGATGGACCGCCGGAAATTGGCCGGCTGGACCAGCCGGGGTTCGTAATAGCCGGGGGCGGAGGGGTGGTTGTAGCCCGACCCGCTGGAATACCGCAGGGCCTGGGTCGCGGTGCCGTCGTGGCCCACGATCTCAGCGAGGTAAATGGTCGTCACGGGGAATGCCCAAAAGAAAAGGGCGGGTCGCACGGCCCGCCCCGGCTTCAGGAAAAACCCCCCGCTAACCTGGGCACCTTATATATATCTAAGGAACCCAAGTTATCGGGGGGTTTTTGCTCGCGACTTACGCCGCGTTGCTCAGTCTCGATTTGCGTTCGACTTCGGCCAGCTTGCCGTCGATGGCCTCCAGCCGGTCGTGGGTGCCGTCCCCGCTCGCCGCCGTGACCCGAACCAGGGTCCGGATCTCCTGGACGACCTCCCGCAGGAGGGCCGCGGTCTCGCCGTTGTCGTTGCCGGCGGACCGCAGCATGGCCGCGGTCTGGGTGTGGGACCAGATCCGGGCCGGGCCGGTGGCCTCAAGCTCGGGTCCCCGCTCACCGACGATCCGGAGCCCGCCAAGGTGGTCACCACCAGCCGCGAAGCCGGGGGTGTACCCGGCGTTTTGAACCAGGATGCGGGCAGCGACCCGCCGGGGATCGTCGGCGGACATGGATTTGAACGCGGCCCCCCAGTCACCCCCACCGGACCCATAGTTGCCGGTGTAGCCGGACAGGACGGACAGGAGCCGGTTCAGGTCGGCGTTCTTGCCGAAGTTGGCGTTGGAGTTCGGGAGGTTCTGGGCCACCCAAGCCGAGAACTCGCCGTTGCCAAACGAACCTTTAAAGTTCGGCAGTGCCGCCGCCAGCAAGTAGTTCAGGCCCTTGTTCTGGCCGTAGTCCCGGTAATCGCCGCGGGCCAGCACGTCCCGCATGGCCAGTTCCACGCCGGCCAACCCCCGGTTGGTGGTGCCGATCAGGGCGTCCAGGCGGTCCACCTGGGCTTGGCTCAGGCGGATCTGGCGTTCCGCCACGCTTTCGACTGCGGCCAGCCCATCCTGGACTTCGCGGAACGCTTCGGGGTTGGCACTGGCCCAGTATTCGGCGTTGGCCTTGAGGTAGGCATCACTGACGGCCTGAAGGTTTTCGCCCGCTTTGACATCGCCCAACTTGGCCTTGGTCAAGGTCTCGCGGAACTGGGCCTGGGCCTCCAGGTACCGGCCCTGGGGATCAAGCGGCGAGTATTCGCCCAGCAACAGGGACTTGCGGTAGCTGGCCAGCGAATCCCGGATCTGGGTGAACGACTGGACCAGGGCCGCGGCGGCGTCCCGCTGTTCCTGGACGATGGAATTCCACAGGGCTTCGACCTCCTGGGTCAGGGCCTGCCCCTGGGCCTGGGCGGCGGCTTTGGCCGCGTCGGTACCCTCCCGGAAGGTCTGGCTCAGGTACTGGACAATCTGGCCGTACTGGCTGGCGTCCAGCTTGCCGTTGCGGAGCCGCTGGTTGACTTCGGCCTGGGCATCCCGGAGTTCCTGGGCCGTGGCGGTGCCGGCCTGGGCTTTGCCAAGGAATTGGTCCAAGGCCGTGATGAAGTTCGGGAATTTCTCGTAGTCCAGCCCCAAGCCCATCAAGACATCGGTGGTCGTGGCCTTGACCGTAGGGTCAATGGCCTGATTGACCGTCAGGGTCCCGGCCCGGATCACGTCGTTGATCTGCCGGTTGTAGTCATGGGTTGCCTGATCGACCACGCGGGTCAGCAACCGGGCCTGTTCGGCCGTGGTGTACCCGAGTTCAGTCAGGACAGGTTTGAACGCTTCGAAATTGATCTGGGCCGACTTCACAATCGCGGCCAGACCCCGCAGGGGTTCCCCGGCTTCCCGGAGTCCCAGCATGGCCTCCACGCTGTTGCGGAGTGCCGGGGTGATCTCTTCCTTGGTCGTGATCCCCAAGGAAATCAGGCGGTCCCGGAAGTCGATGATTGCGGCTTTGCCTTCCTCGCCGGCCTTCTTGGCCGCTTCGGTCATTTCCTTGATCTGCTGGGCCAAGGCGTCGCCGCCGGTCCGCATGGCTTCGAACCAGGGGCGGAACGCCAGGGCGGCGTCCAGGTCGGCCGACAGGTCTTCGGCCTTGGTCGCCTTGGTGTTCTTGATGGCCTTCAGGACATCGGCGTTGCCCGACAGGGACCCGGCCTTGGCCAAATACTGGAGCACGTCGCGGGCGATGATGACCGGGTCTTCCGACTTGCTGACCTCGACCCGCTTGGTCCCGTCCGGGTTGGTGTCGGACCAGCCGTTCAGCACGGTCGAATGCCCGCGGTCACCGTGGTACTCGGTGCCGATCCACAGGTCATCCGGCCGCTTCAATCCGCCGGTCTCGATGATGCTGTTGACCAGGGTGCTGATCGCGTCGGCCCGCTGGCCCAAAGCCCCGGCGTCAACGCCATTTTCGGCCCCGGCGTCGCTGGCAATGACCCGGCCGTTCTTGTCGGTGCGAATCCAGGCTCCGCCATAGGGCGTGGCCTTCTTCTGGGTTCCCAACAGGCCCATGATGGCCCCGACGATGGCCCCAATGGCCATTCCGATGGGGCCGGCTGCCGAGCCCGCCATGGCTCCCATGGCCCAGGCCGAACCCGCACCCAGGGCGGCCCCCGAGATACCGCCGATGGCCTTGGAGTTGGTGGCCGTGCCGAGCATCCCGCCCAGCATGCCGCCGAACATGCCGCCGCCGACGCTGGTCAGGGCGGACCCGATGGTGGGGCCGACCGACACCCCGGAGGCCGTGGCGAAACTGTCGCCTGCTGCCATGGCGGTCTGAATCGACGGGCTGGCCGACACCATGGCGGACATCTCGGCCGCACTCGGCCCCCAGAGGGGGGTGGCCATCAGGCCGGACCAGGATTCTCCCAGCCCCAGGTAACTGACGCCCTTGTCGAGCAAGGATGAACCGGCCTTGCCCAGAGCCCAGTTGGTCGCCGTGTTCGTGAGGCTGAACCCGCCCTGGCCGTTCGGCGTCAGGGTGATCTGGGCCGGGTTGGACGCCCCGCCCCCGCCGAATATCGGCAGATCCCACAGGGTGGCCGACGCGGTGCCGAAAATCGCGTTCTTCAGGGGGGCCGCGATGGCCATCTTGGCCAAGTCGGCAATAATGCTGGCGATGATCGACTTGACGACGCCGCCGAAATCAACCGCGGCGTCCTTGCCCTGAACGAACGCGTCCACCAGGGAATCGCCCAGGCGGTCGAACGCCCTCTCGAAGATCTTCCCGAGTTCGCCCGCGGCCTCCTCGGCCCGCTTCTTCAGTTCCTGGAACGCCGGGTCGGCGTCCTGGAGGGCCTTGTTCAGGCCGGCGATCTGATCGGCCGAAAAGGTCGTGCCGTTCTCGGCCAGGAGGTTCAGGGCATCGTTGAGTTCGCCTGCCTCCTTTCGGAATTTTTCAGCCGGGGTCAGGCCGTCTTCGATGGTCTTGTTGACCAGCTTCAGGGCATCTTCGAGCTTCTGGGCCTTGAGTTTTTCGGCCTTTTCAATGATGTCCTTCAGCCACTTGTCGAACTTCTCGGCTTCGGGGTTCGTCCCCTTGAAAGCGTCGGCCAGTTCCTTGTCGGCCAGGGCCTTCAGCTTGGCATACCGGGCGTCGTCGATCCCGCCGGGGGCATTCCGGAGCTTGTCCAACTGGGCGATGGTCTCGCGGTGCCTCGCCCTGGCCTTCTCGACCTTGTCGAGTTCTTCCGTGATCTTCTTGGACGCCGCTTGGTTCGCGGCCAGTTGGGCCTCTTCTTTGCGGGTTCTGGCGGTCACGTCCTCCAGAACGGCCCGGTTTTCGGAGAGCCGGCGGTCCGCCGCCGCCAGCTTCTCCGCGGCGGCAATCTGGGCGTCCAGCTTGTCCAGGCCGGCCAGGACGCCCCGGCGGCTGGTGATCTCCGGGTCCGTCGGGAGGTAGCCCTGGGCCAACATGCTGGCGATTTCGCCCCGCGTGTCCGCCTCCTTGGCCTGGGCGGCACGGTCGGTCCGCTCCTTGCGGAGCCGGGCCAGGACTTGCTGGGGGGTCTCGGCCGCGATCCGGGACGACAGGCCGTCCAGCCCCATGGCGATGCCGTGGATCACCTGGGCCAGCTTCTGGGACAGCCCCAGGGTCTGGTCCAGCTTGACCAGGAACCCGTCCCAGGCCACGGCCATCTGGCCGGATGCCCGCTCGACCGTGATCGGCATCTCGGCAAACTTCTTGTTCGCCGCCTCGGACGCCTTCAGGAGGGCACCGAACACCTTGTCCGAGGTCAACTGACCCTCGGCCCCCATCTTGCGGAGTTCGCCGATGCTGACGCCCAGGGACTTGGCCAGGGCTTCGCCCAGGGCCGGCATGTTCTCCAGGATGCTCTTGAGTTCGTCGCCCTGTAGGACGCCGGACGCCAGGGCCTGACCCAACTGGGTGGCCCCGCTCGCCGCCTCCTGGGTGGAGGCCCCGGACACGATGCCGAGCTTCTGGACCGTGCCCAGAAGCTGGAGGACTTCGGAGTTCGTCGCCCCAATCTGGCGGCTGGCGATGGCAAAGCGGGTGAACGCCCCGGCGGCGTCTTCCATGCTTCCGCCGGTCTGGAGGTTGAGCTTGTACAACTCGCCCATGATCCGCTGGGCGGCGGCCATGTCCCCGACGGCGGCCCGGATCTGGCCGGACATCTTGGTGTACGCGTCGCCGGCCCGGACGATCTCGCGGGCCAGGGCGGCGGCGGCGGCCCCGATCCCGGCCAGGGCCACGGTCGATCCCTTGATGCCCACCAGGGCGTCCAGTGCCCGGCCGGCGGCCCCCCGGATGTCGTCCAGGGACCGCACGACCACGCGGGCACCCGCCTGGGCCTGGGACGCGTCAACAACGATCCGGATGGTCTGAGTGGTCATTTAGTATTCCCGGTCTTGCTGTTGACGTGATCCAGGTACACGTCGTCCATCGCTCGAATGAGCGTCAGGAAGTCGTCGTAATCGTCGGGGTCGGAGGGGCCGTGTCTGTTGGCCCATTGGTCAATCGCCACCCAGGGGATTGGGCCGATGCCCATTCCCACAGGACGGCACGTCGTGAGTTCTTGGAACGCCGCCCAGTATTCGTAGAGCCAACTGGGCAGGGCCGGCTTTTTCTCCAGGGCCTGGACCCGTTCGCCGGCTGCCTGGAGGTCCCGGAGCCATGACTCGCGAGACCCCCATTCAAGCTGCCATTTCAGGCAGTCGCGGAGTTTCCCAGGTCGTCCTGAAGCTGGGCCTTGCGGAAGTTCGAGACCCGGTTGGCCTGTTCCTGGACATCCGCGAAGAGTTCCGGGAGGTCCAAGAACAGCTTCACGCAGTTCTCGACCGTGAACGGCATGATGTTGCCGTCCTGGTCCACTACGTCTTCCCAGCCGACAACCACGCCTTCCGCGTAGGCTTCGGCCATCAGGCGGGCCGCAACTTTCTCGTCAATGCTGGCGTTCTCAATCTGGCGGCGGTAGGGCTTCAGTTTGCAGTCCAGGATCTTGCCGTACCGCTTGTTGGACCCGCCGGCCCGGTGAATCCGGATGCGGCCAGCCGCCCCATAATCCAGGGTGATCCCCTCGCCGGATTCCAGGTTGGGGTCGGTCGAAAAAATCGAATAGAAAGACATCGTGACCTCTTGTCGGGAAAAGGTGGCGGCCAGAGGCCCGACCCCCTGGCCGCCGTTTGCCGGCAAATCTTGTCGGGTAGCCTCGGGTATTTATTCGGCGGCTTCGGATTTGGGCTTCCGCGGGGCTTTGACTTTCTCGGCCAGCCCCTTGGCGATGATCAGGCTGGCGTAATCCTCGGCCAGATCGACCTCGGACCCGGCCCGGTAGTCCACGCGGGTACCCTCGGGGTACCCGCTGAAATCAACGGTGATCCGGACCAGCATCGTTAGGACACTGCCCGCGTGATCTGCATACTGGCCGAAGTCCCGGCGTCGTAGATGGCCTGCCAGCCGGCGTTCACGATCACGTCCTGATCGTTGCCGCCCGCGACGACCTGACAGGTCGTGAACTTGATGGCCGGGAAGATGAACGCGTATTTCTCGGCCGTGACCTGTCCCAGGGTGAACGCCAGACCGGCCCCGGTGCCGTTCAGGTACAGATCCAGGAGGGAGGAATCCTCCAGGTACATTTCCAGGGACCCGGTGATGACCACCCGGCCGGCACCGACCCCGACGTTGTCCACGGAGCCCAGGGCCTGCTGACCCCGGAGGTTGTTCTGGGCCTGGAAAGACAGGCTGCGGATCTTCGGCGAGGTCAGGCCGGTCACCGACAGGCCGGCAAAGCCCGTCGCCGCGTTGATCACGCCGCCCGTGGGAGCGGCGGCGTAGGTCGCTCCGGCAATGATCGCGTTGCTGACCGACCCGCCCTTGCCCTGGAACGAGAACGAGCCGGTGACCTTCTGGCCCGCCGTGCACGACAGGCTGAACTGGTTGGCCACCATGCCGGTCAAGCGATAGAAAATGTCGGTGGTGCCGGCCTCGAACGTCTTCTCCAACGTGACGGACTTCTGGGTCACGCCGTTCTTGATCACGTCGGACGCCCAGGCGGCGTGCATGAAGGACTCCAGGAGGGTGTCGAACGCCGAACCGGCCCCGCCATAGCTGAGGTCAAAGTTGATGTCGCCCTCAGCCGACCCGCCGACCTGGGTCAGGTCACTGACGTTGCGGTCCGGCCGGATGTCGTCGCTGCTGACCGTCTGGCGGTTGATCGACAGCGACTCCCCGGTGAACCGCAGGTTTTTGAACGTCGGGGTGGCCGGCGTGGTGCCCCAGACGGTTTCGGCGATGACGGCCAGCCGGGTTTCACTCGAATTGACAATACCCATGAGCGGGCTCCCATAAAAAAAGCCCGCCGAATGGCGGGCTGACAGCGATTGGTGAAGTTCAGCCCGCCAGGGCGTTGAACTCAGACATGAAAAAGGCCCGCCGGTTCTCCGGGCGGGCCTTGGCTACTCAACGAATTCGTACTCGTAATCGAACGCCACTGTTGCCGTGAACCAGTTCCCGTCTTCCGCGTCGGTGGTCTGGGGAGGGTCCACACCGACGACCTGGACCCCGTCGAAGGTCTGGCCGCGAAATACGGCCCGGATCTGATCCGCATACTGGACGGCCAGGGTGTCCCCGGTTCCGCTCGGGACCAGGACATGGACCTGGACCGTACCGGATTCCCGGTAGAGGTTCCGGCCAGGGTCGCCAACGCTGGCGATGTCCTCCAGTCCGGCCAGGAATTCGACCGTGACCCATGGGCCGAAGGCCGGGTCCACGTTGGCGTTCAGGCTGTCGTGGATCGGGGCAGACGTGAAGTTGGCCGCCAACCGGTCCCGGATGGCGGTACGGACGGCGGTGCTGGACATCGGGTATCCGGAAGAAAATCAGTCCGGGCGGGTTCGCCCAAGTTACCTGTTTATTTATGCGTGGTGCGGCGTTGGCCGATCACGGCGTGGTCTGGGGAAGTTGCCGGATCTGGATTGCGGGATAGACCATGTCCCGCTTGACCCTTTTGTTGTATTTGGACCCACCGGCCTCGCCCCAGACCTTGACCCCCAGGCTGAGCTTGACCCAGCGGTAATCCAGGAACACGGCCTTGCCATACCGGCGTTTGGCCGCCCGGAAGACGGCCCGATAGACCCCGTTGGGTGCCCGCGGGGACTGCGGCGTGGTGGTTGCCCCGCTGGGGTCACCGCCGCCCTCGATTTTTTTCGCGTACGGGGTTGAGTTCACGATCTGGACTTTGTCGCCGGGCTTGATACCCCGGATGTCCTGGACCTGGGTCCCGTTCACCATGACGACATGGGAGTCCTGGTATCGGCCGGTCAGCACCGGGGACCGGCGGATCAGTTCGGCCCAGATCCATTCGACGATTTCCCCCAGGTCGTTTCGGACGAATTCGATCCGACCGCCGGGCTTGACCATCTCGGGGGCCGCGTTGTGCCGGCGGTCCACGATGGTCTTGTGCTGTTTCCAGGTGGGATCACGGGCCTCAGCGTCGGCCAGGACCTTCCGGGCCACCTCCACCGTGAATTTCTGAATGTCGCCCTGGAGCTTGGTGTTGAACTGGACGAAATCGACGGCCACGGATCAGCCCCGCACCCACAGGACGTGGGCCAGGATGTCGGAGCCCAGATACTTGGTCTCGCACCCCTGGACGGTGGTGGTCTTGCCGCCGATCACCAGGAGGTCGCCCCGGACCGGCGGACCGGGCCAGCCGGCGGCCAGGATCTCCTGGTTGGAAATCGTCACGGACTGATCCCCCTGGGTGACGCCGCCCAGTAGCTCCTGGGGGCGGTATCCCTTCGCGACGCCGTGGACGGTCACGTCGGTGAATGTCGCGGAGGTCCCCGCCCGGCGGCGGAGCGTCACGGCCCGGCCGTACTGGGCCAGGGCGTCGCCGATCTTGGACGCCGCGGACATCAGGCCACCGACGGATTCCGGTAGCGGTCCAGGCGGGCCGCGATGTCGGCCGAGAGCCCGCCAACGGTCGGGCTGGTGGCCGTGACCTGGAACTGTTCGTCCAGCACGTCCAGGATCTTCTGGCCACGCAGGGCCGGGTCACGGGAGCGGCTGAAGTAGGCCAGCTTGACCAGATCGACGGTCGCCCGCTCGATGTCAGCGGGAATCGGCGAGAGGCCGGCCGTGTAGGTCACCACGACCTTGCGGGCCGTCCAGGCCGTCCGGGCATCGTCGCTGAGCCGCCACAGGGTGCCGGCGTCGCGGTCCACCTCGTAATCATCGGCGGCCAGGGTGACCCCGTCGGCCGTCACGGACGTGACGGTCACCACTGGGAACCGCGACAGGACCAGGGGGGACCGGCACCGGTCCAGCCGCAAGGTTTCCCGCACGGTTTCGGCCGGGAGAACCCGGCCGCAGTACACGGAGACCAGCCCGGACGCCTCTCGGATCAGGGTGGCCAGATAGGCGTCCTGGCTGGCGTCGCCGATCTGGAGTTCCGCCTTGATCGTGGCCACGCTGGCCAAGTCGTAGGAGGCCGCGGGGGTCAGGACATCAAGCATCGGGCGGGAATCCGGGCCGGCGTTACTTCCGCTTCCGGCCGGTGGTCTCGGCCGGAGCGGTCACGCGGGTTTCGGGGGTGGGGTCGGCCGGCCCAGCGATACCGGCGGCAATCCAGGCGGCCCCGATCTCGGGGCTGACCTCGATCACCTGACCGGGGACGTACGACACGTCGGCCCCGGCCATGCTGGTGTTCATCTCGATCTTCATGGGGTGTCGGGGGCGAGAAGCGGCCCGGAGGCCGCCCCTCGCCCAGGCCCGGTTAGGTGGCCGGGTGGACGTACGCCTTGACCGGGTTGGTCCCGGCGTCCAGCAGGTCGCCGTCGTGACGCGAGAACGCCATGAACCCGACCTGACCGTAATCGGCGTACCGCTCGTTCAGGCGGAGCACCTGGACGCCCAGGACATCACGGATCACGTACTTGGACAGGTCGCCGAAAATGATCGACTTGGCGTTGGCCGCCATGACCGGCATATCCTGGTTGATCACGTACCGCTTGCCCAGGATGGTGTCGGGTTCGCCGGCGACCATGCCCGGCTGCCACATCGGCAGACCCTGGCTGTCCTTCAGCTTCCGGATCACCTTCAAGGACGCGTCGGAGAGCATCCACACGCCGTTCCGGCGGTAGGCCGGATCGACCGAGTGGAACAGGTCCACGAGGTCATCGTAGGTCACCGTGCCGGTCTGGCCCGTGGCCCCGGTCTTGCCGGTGGCCGCCGCGGTCACGATGCCGTTCGGCTTGGACGAACCGTCACCCGCGGTGAAGTGCTCGTTGGTGATGCGGGCGATACGCTCGCCCAGGCTCCGGGCCAGATAGCCCGGCAGGTCGAACGCCGAATCCTGGAGGAGTTCGGTGCTGACCCGGATCAGCTTGGACGAATACTTGTAGGCGTTCAGGGTCACGACCGAGAAGGTCTGATCCTGTTCCGACACCTGGGCGTTCTCGGCCAGGATCGCCCCCTTGTTGCTGGTGTCGTTGACCGTCGGCATGTCCAGGGCCGAACCGGTCGCGGTGCGGATCACGGTGGCCACCTCGCGGACACCGCCGTGGGCCTTCATGGCCTCCTCAAGCTGGCGGTAGAACTCATCGGCGACGGTGTAGCCGCCGGCCGAGTCCGTCCCGACGGCCTGGGCACGCCGCTCCAGGATGGCCCGCTGTTCCGAGGTCAGCCCCTCGCGGCCACCGATCAGGTACGAGCGGAAAGCCGAATTCTCGTCCTCGATCCGCTGGCGGGCGTGGTCGGGCGAAATGTCGTCGCGGGCCGCCCGCTGGTACGAGCGGGCCTCCAGGGCGGCCTCCTGGGCCGCCAGCCGCTCCTCTCGGGCGATGCGGTCGGCCAGCTTGTCGGCCTCCACCATCATGGTGTCAAACCGGGCCTCGATCTCCTTGGCCTCAGCTTCCGCCGTGGTGTCCGTGACGGTGGTCAAAAGGTCGCGGGCGTCAGCAACCAGCTTCGAACGCTGCTCCCGCAAAGTAATCAGGTTGGACATATGCACTCCTGGCATAAAAAAAGCCGCCCGGAGGGCGGCTTGGTGAGGCGTGCGGGAGCACCCGCTACGCGAAATCGCGGATTTGTTTGAGTTTCCGGAGGCGGAATACTGTCGGCTTGAAAGTCGGGGATTGGCTGGACTGCCACCGTTCCAGCGAGCGTTTGGCCACGTCGATGGTCGTGGCCCGGTAGGCCGGAAAGGCCACCGCGGAGACCTCGAAAAGGTCCACGTCGATCAGGGTCCGGGTCGTCTTGCCGTCCCGGTGGTCCCAGGCGTCCGCCTGGGTGGTGAAGCCGAACGACATCGCGTCCAGAAGGCCGGTCCGGATCTCCTCCTGGACATCCCGGCCCAGAGTGGTGTCGGGGAGGTCGATCTCGACCCGCAGGCCCCGTTCGTCCTCAGCCAGCCGCAAGGACCCGTTTTTGGTCCGGCCCAGCCGGCGGGCCGGGTCGTGGTCAGCCAGGGCGTACACGTCCTGGCGGTCCTGGAGAGACCGGCGGAAGGCCCCCGGCTGGATGGTTTCGACGAACCCGCCCAGGTCTTCCGACGGCGAGTTGAAGACGGCCGCGTAGCCGATCAGGGTCTGGCGGCCATCCTCGGCCGCCCGGACCTCCAGGCCCTGGAGGGCTCGAATCTCACGCATCGGGGGTGCCTACCTGGGGATTGTTCATGAAATGTTCCCAAGAAAGCCCGGCCGAAACATGCTTCCACGTTCGCCCGCGGCGGATCTTGTAGACGTTGTCGGCGGTCACGCCGTACTGGGCGGCCAAAGCTCGGGCAGAACGTGACGACCGGCGGATATCCGCAACCTGATCAGCAGTCAGGACCGCCTGCACACAGCGGCCCTTTACATCACGGTCCCGCAGGTTGTCCTTTTGAGTGCCGAGCCAGAGGTGGTCAGGGTTGATACACCCCGGTCTGTCACAGGCGTGACAGACATTAAGGCCATCCGGTATTGGTCCCTTCCAAGCGGCGTATGCGAGACGGTGAGCCCCAACAACAGCATGCCCGTGACGAACACGGCCATGACCGCTTTCGTTCGCTCCACCGGTCCACATCCAGCATTCGCCGTCAATGCGTACTTTGCGAATCAGCTTCATCTTCGCTTTTTCTTTTTCAATAGGATTGGTCAGGTCCATTACGTCTCTCCTGTTGCCAAGAAAGACTTTGGCGTGCTGGGCCGCCAAAAATCGAAATTCTTATTCCTGATTGACGGCGGCGTTACCGACGGCATTCCCGGCGGTGCCGGCCTCGATCTGGGCCACCCCGGCCATGTTCTGCTGGAGGTACAGACTGTCCCCGCCGGGCATCGGCGGAAGTTCTTCCAAAGACCTAGCCTCGTTCGGAGTGAAAAGGCCGCCCTGTACGCCGCGGACCAAAGCTTCCATGCGGTCCTTGAAGGCTCCGCGAAGCAATCCATTCAGGTTGAACTTGACGTACTGTCGTCCGCCTGACCGGGCACTGAACAGCTTGCGGTTCAGTTCGGATTCCCAGACGGCCACGCGGGGAGCGATGCAATACTTGACGAACTGAATGTCGTCCTGCTCCGCACTGGCATAGGTCCGACCTTCCGACGACTGCAACAGGGACAGAGGAACGCCGTAGATCGACGCCACCTCTTCTTTCTGCATCCGGCGGGTTTCGAGAAACTGGGCGTCCTGGGGCGGAATCCCGACCTCGTGGAGCTTGATGCCCTCCTCCAGCACGGCAGGCCGATGCTGGTTGGGGCCGCTGAACCGTTCGGCCCAGGACTCCTTGAGGCGGGCCACGGCGGCGTCACTCAGCCGGCCAGGGCATTCCAGGATCACACCAGGGCGGGCGTCATTCTTGAAGAACCGGGCTCCGAAATCCTCCGCGGCCTTGGCCAGCCCCACGGCCCCGCGGGCCTGTTGGATCGGCGACAGGCCAACAAGCCCGTCCAGGCCGAAGTGTTTCAGGTGGATGACCTCGGACGCCGGGATCTCCACACGGGTCCCGTCGCTGAGGCCGGCCAAGTACCGGACCCGGCCGGCCCGGCGTTCCACGGTCATGCGGTCGGGGAGGAGCGGCAGGAGGGCCACGACATCGCCCCGGCCGTTGCGTTCCAACGCGGCGTAGGCGTTGCCCCACAAATCCAGGTGGGGCTGGAGGGTCTGACGGAAGTCCACCGACGACTGGAATTCGTTGGGTTCGACCCCGAGGAGCCACGGGAGGGTCCCGCCCTCGATCCGCTGGGCTCCGGCCTCGCTCCACTGGTACACGTGGACCGGGAGGGTCCCGACGGCCTGGGCGATGCGGGCGACGCACGCATAGACCGCCGTCACGGTGGTGGCGTTGGCCTCGTTGATGCTGACGCCGGCTTCAGTCGGCCCGCCGCCAAGCCAGTTGACCAGCCAGAGGTCCGGGTTGGCCAAGCTGGTGGAGGGATTCTCGGGGCTGGCCCGCTCCTCCTGCCGCTTGCCAAAGGGCCAAAGTCTCATGGGATTTCCGGCAACAAAAAAGGCGGCCTGGGGCCGCCGTGACGCAATCGTGGGGGTTATCGTTTATTTATGCAGCGAGGCCGCACAGGCGGTACTACAGGCAAACCAGCCCGCGTTCCTCATAGACGGACCGGCCATACTTGGCCTCCGGATTCGACATCATGAGGGCGACGCCGTCCAACGCGGCCATCAGGGGATCGATCTTGGCCGACCCCGCCGCCTGCTTCGTGATCGCGATGGCGTTGCCCTTCGGCTCCACCTTGGCGTTCGACACGGCCCAGGCCATCAGGGCCTGATCGGCGTGGACCAGGGACCCCTCCGCCAGCTTCCGCTCCGCCGTCTTGATGGCACCGGCCAGCCGCCAGCCTTGGGGAATACCGACCACCCGATCACCCGCGATTCCGCGGTCGGCCAAAGCGTCCACAATGCTCCCGACCCCGACGGGGTCCAGGCCGACGCGGTCCAGGAGGCCGGTGGCCTCGACTTGGGCCACGATGTCGGCCACGGCCTCCACGTCGTCGCCCAGCCGCTCCACCACGTCCAGGTCACCGTCACGGGCGAAGTCCAGCAACCGGCCGGCTTCGGCCTTCCGCCGCTCCAACACGCTGGTGTGTGCCCAGGCGTGTGACCACAACAGCCACTCGCGGGTGACCCGGTCGCGGCCCAGTACGGCCAGCCCCAGGAGGTCGTCCAGGCCGCCGCCGTCGATCCCGACCGTGACCACGTCGGACCGGTCCAGGATGGCTTGGAGGTCCAGCTTGGGGTTCCCGTTGGGTTCCCAGTAGTCGGCTCCCACCCAGCGGTCGGACCGCAGGGCCAGACCGATCTCCACGTTGAGATGTTGCGAGGCCCAGCGGCGTAGTTCCTCCTCGCCGGCCTCCTTGGCCGCCTCGTAGTCGCTGACCAGCCGTTCGACCGTGACAGACAGCCCGCGGTTCGGCGTGACCATCCACCAGTTCTTGGGGTCCCGCCAGTCAACGTCCGGCGGAAATTCGTACAGGACCGGCAACATGGCCCCTTTGATCCGGCCATCCCGGATGGCCCTGGCCTTCAGGAGTTCGGCCCGGAACACGCCGCTGGGCGGGCGTTCCGACTGGGTCGTGATGACCACCAGGAACCCCTCCGGCTGGGAAATCAGGCCGCCGCGAGCCTGACCAACCACCCGGTCGGCGTCGGGGCTGGACCCGACGACATGCAATTCGTCGATCAACACCCCGGCGGGCCGCACGCCCGTCAAAACCGACGGATCGAACGACTTGACCACCAGCGTGGCCCCGTTGGTCCGATCCGTCACCTTCTTCAGATGGGCCTGGACGTGGAGCCGCTTGGACAAGTATTCGTCGGCCTCGATCATCCCCACGACCTGATCCATGGCCAACGCGGCCACCTGGAGGGTCGGGGCGACCAAAATAAACTCCGCCCTGGGACGCCGGTTCAGCAGCAGCGAGACCAGCATCAGGGCGGCCCCGTAGCTGGTTTTCGAACTCTTCTTGGGGGCGAGGCAGAAGAGTTCCCGGATGTTCCGGACGTTCGTGGCTGGGTCGTACGAGCCATGGAGGGCCTGGACGATGTCGCGGAACCACTGGCCGGCGGCGGTCTCCAGCGTCGGCTTGCCCGGCACGTCCGGCAACCGGAGCCGGTTGAAGATCCGGACAGCCTTGTCGGCCTCCTCCTGGTTCAGCGGCAGATCGGGAACCAGGGTCCGACCGGTTTTCAACCGGTCACCCCAGTCCGGGCACGCGAGGTTCCAGGTCACGCCAGGATGTCGGCCCAGTCGTCACTGACAGTGCCGGCGGCCCGGCGGGCCGCTTCCTTCTTCCCGACGGATTCGTCCGGGAACAGCCGGTTGGCGAGTTGCCGCCGCTGGGTGACCGCGGCCTCAAGCTGGCGGTAAGCACCCAGGGCCACCTTGATCTCCGGGGCCGTGTCGGCCATCGCCTGGAGCTTCCGGATACGGGTGTCCAGCCGGACGTAATCCACGATCAGTTCGACAGGCAGGCCGTGCACGCGGTCAGCCAGATCGGCGACGACGCGGCGGAACAGCCGGCGTTCATCCGCGGTCAGGTCCCGCGGGGGTTTGGGTTCGGTCATGTCGGGGTTCGGCTTCAGTGTCGGCCGGTTCGGGGCCGGTCAGGTGTCGGTCCGGCCCTCAGGAGAGCCGGGGGAAAAGAAACGCAGATGAGGCCCCACGCGGTTATTCCCCCGTGGGTTGCGGAGATTTCGACCCGCCCCTGGGGTTGGCAACATTGTTAGTCTTGCCGGCCGGGCCGCTCGGCCATCCGGCGGGATCGCTCCGCCGCAGTCTTGGCTCCGTGGCAGGTTCCGCACCGGACCCGGAGGTTGGCCCGGTCCAGCGGCTCGCCGCCGTCGCGGAGTTCCACCACGTGATCGACGAACAGGCGGCACCCGGTCCGCCCGCAGTCCTCGCAGCGGTTGCCCCGCTCCTGGACCACAGCCCGGCTGAGGCTTCGCCACTCTGGGCTGATGTAGAACGGATTAGCCCGCTTGGGCTCGGGCCGGGCTGACCGGATGTCGGCCGTGGTGACCTTGGGCTTGATAGACTGCAGGCGGGCCATTCAGTCCTTGAACTTCCGTCCCTCTCGCCACTCCCGCCAAGCAATGGCGATCCGGAGGGCGAGGAACACGGCGGCACCGACGGCCATCATGACCTGATACCCGTCGGTCACCAGCGGCAACCACCACGAACTGGTCAAGGCCGTGGAAGCCGCGGTGGCGTCAGCTACTTTGTCGAACATCCGGGGTTCCTCAGCCGGGGGTCGGGGAACCCGGACGCAATACGGGGGGATAATTCTATTTAGCAGCAGAGCCGCAGAGCGGTGCACCCCCGTTCGGAAACCAAGTTGTCCGGCTACAGCGTCAAGTCGCAGTGCGGTGTATCGGCCGTGACCACCCGAATTGTCTTGGATCAAGGCGGGGGTGGAAAAATTGCGGTAGGAACTATATTCGTTCGCCCCATAACATTATCTTGTAAAGCAGCCCGGCAATGCATGAAGAACTCAACACAATTGCTTGGACAGCCGACCTGGAAATTGGGTTCGAGAGTATCGATCAGCAGCACCAAGTCTTAGTAACGCTATACAATGACCTCGTACATGCATTGGACCGCAATGTCTCCGTGGCAATGAAGCGGGAGTTCCTGTCCAGCGTTCACTCCTACTTTCTCGCCCACATGGCTCACGAAGAGGCCAAGCTTCGGGAGCACAAACATCCGAAGACGGACGAACATATTGGTCTCCACCGGGAGGCCGAAGCTGCCCTTGCAGAAGCTATTCGGCAATCGGGCGAACACCTTGACCCATTTCCAATCGCCCAATTCCTGAGAGGGCGGATACTTGCCCACATTTTAGTTGAAGACCGGTCGATGTTCAAATCGTTGGCAGAGGCGTCCGAGGCTGCCGAGTAGAGCACCGCCCGATCCCACAAGCCATCCGCAGCCATTCACACGGTGGTGTCAATAGTTGCTGACCGGAGCCGGGCGGGTGCCGGCGGAGAGTAGCCACCCGGCAGCCTGTACCAGTCCCCCAGCAGATCCAGGGCCGCCTCCAGGTACCCCTTCAGGGCCTCCCTGGACCGCCCGGTGATCTCCCCCAGCCGCTCCAGCGTGGTCTCCTGGACCACGATCCACTCCAGCACCCAGGCCAGCGGTCCAACGGCCTGGACGGCCTTGCGGTAGTCGGTGGCGGCGGCCAGACGGGCGTCGGAGTAGCCGGCGGGGTCGAACCCGCTGGAACCCGTGGCCCGTTCGGGGTCGCGGGCACCCGCCACGCCCAACACGTAGCTCACGTAAAGCCTGGACGCGGCGTCATACTGGCGGCCTGTCAGGCCCCCCCGGTGGTACATGCGTTCGACCGGGCTTTGCACCACGTGGCGGCGGATACCCGCCACCATGGTCTCCTGGGCCTCCAGGCCCGCGGCGTGCTGGGTCCGGTACGCGATGTTGTCCTGATCGGCCTGGGCAGCCTTGCGACGACCGCCCATCACTCGGTCTCCAGGCCTGCGTCAAACTCCGCGTCGGCCATGCCGGCGGCCTCCAGGCGGGCCTGGGCGGCGGCCAGTTCGCGGGCCATGCGGGCGACCCGCGGGCCGGCCACCAGGGCGCCGTACCGGTGGGCAACCTCATAGGGGGCGGTGATCTGGGCGAGGTCCAGGTATTCGTGAAAGACTTCCCGGACAGACCGGGTATCGCAAGTGTCCATTATCCAGTCTCCAAGTGCAGTGCGGCACTGGAGGTATTTAGCCGGACCACTCAAAATCCGGTCCCGGCGGGTCACCGTGATAAATAGTACCCGGAGCCCCGCAGTCCCTGGCTTGCTCATGCGGGACACTTCATCTCCGAGTGCAATCGCGACGAAGGCCCGCCGGGTTTCCCTGGCGGGCCTTTTTTAGCGGAAACTCGATTTTTTCACGACCTCATCAGGTCACCCACTCGATCCAATGGGACTTGTCATCAAGCCTCATCTGGACCTGCTCCCCCGCACACTGAATGAACGTCGCTTGGAAAGCGGTCCAAGCCGGGCCGGTTGCCCCGATGCCGGCCCCGATGAACGAAGCTGCAATCGCGGCGACGGCGGCCGCGATTGTGCCTTGCTGAATACAGTTCTGCACTGCACCACCGAGGTCGTCCGGGCCTTCGACGGTCAAGGTCAACTCATGCCTGAGCTTCTTCATCTTAACATGCGGGACCCAGCCATCCCATTCGACACCCGTCGGTTGAAAGCTGTCGTCGAATACCGCGATAGTGTTCTGATAGAGAATGGCCATTTTTCTCCTCCCTGGAATCATTAGCGGAGACAGCCATTATGGTTCTGATAACAAAAAGTCAGCATTCACAACTTTAGTGATATGATTTCGTAGCCTACATTCAACGCTTCGAACATACTTCCGCAACCCACTGGTCCGTCGTCAGGGTCTGGAGCCCCGCCGGGAACTCCCCGCAGGCCGCCGGCCATCGGGCCGTGAACGCGGCCAGCCGGGGATCGGGGACGGTCGTGCGGGTGCCCGCCTGGACGGTCCGGAACCACCCGTCACGGGCGGCCCGGTGCCGGACGGAGTTCACGGGGGCGGCGGTCCGGGTCCGGCTTGACCGGCCGTGGCCGGTGGTCATCGGGACGCCGCCACCCCTCAGCCTTGGCCCTCAACTGGATCGTGACCCGGCTGCAGCCGTGCCGCTGGCCCAGCCGCTCAAACGTCACGCCCTCGACCTCGAACCCGTGCCGGATGGCCGGCCAGTCCAGGGCCGGGGCGGTTTTGCTTCGCTTTCCCATGCCGGGATAGTACCTGGGCGGGCGGGTCGAAGTCGAAATGCAATATCCGTCCGGCAGGTTGGCGGAGAGCAACACAGGGTCAGGCAAAAACCCCCCGTTATCATGGTTTCCTTAGATATATATAAGGTGCCCATGATAACGGGGGGTTTTTTCAAGCCGACATCTTCTCGCCCTGCCGACGGCGAACCTCCAGGACCTCACCGTCGGACAGGACGTGACGCAAGTCGTACCGGCTGTACTGGGCCAGCACGTCGCAGATCTTCAGCCACAGGCTGGCCGACATCACGAGCCAGTGGTGTGGGTCGTCGCCGCGTTTGCGGAATCCCAGGTTCCGACCCGCCGACTGGTTGAAGGTATCGACATGGGCCAGCCGGATACAGACATCCACGCCCAGCCAGCCGTTCAGCACCTCGTGGAACTCGTGTTCGTCAGGTCCCATGTGGAGCATGACCTGGGCGATGTCCTGCCCGATCATGCCGTTCGACCCCTTGGCCCCGGCGTGGGTCTGGGTCCGCTCGACCTCCCGCCCCTTGTTGGTGATCACGAAGAAGTCCTGGCCGTGGGCGGCCCGGAACCGCTCCACGACCGCCGGGACGTTGGCGGCGGTGCAAGCCCGGTCGAACGTCACCCTGACGGTGTCGCGGGCCAGCCGGGGACACTCCAGTTCGACCACGGTCCACCCGGCCTTGCGGCGTTCGGCCAGCGTCTTCCTCGACTGCCCCAGCACGGTCACGGGTTCCAGGTTGGCCGCGATCAGGGTGGGCAACACCTCGGTGGTGGTCGCGACCACCCGGCGGGCCAGACCGGCCCACCATTTCCGCTCCCGCACCATCCACCGGTTTCCGGCGGCCCGGCTGTAGATCGAATGGTCGCCGGCCGGGCCGTACTCGCCGGAGTCCCGCACCGTGACATCCCGCCACGCTTTCGCCGATCCCCCCGCGATCTGGAGGGCGTCCTGGAACGTCAGGCCCAGGGGGGCCTCCCGGAGGTCGTCCCAGACCCGGTACTTGTCCAGGGTGTGGCCGGACTTCCGCCACACCGGCTCGGCCCGCTTCAACGCCTGCACCCACTCGACCGTGTCCGCCCGCCGGGTTTCCAGGATGTCGTGGGCGGCGACCTCGTCATGGACCGCGAGAGCCAGACCCATTTCGGCCTGGAGCATGTCGTAGCGGTCGGCAGCCTCCTGCCGGTGGTCATGCCCGGTGCCGTCGGCCCGCTCCTCCAGCGACACGCCACCGAAGCGAGCCCGCCATTCCGGGTGCCCCTTGCCCCGTTCTCCGGCTTCCACCGGGGCGGAACGTCGCCGCGTCATCTCCCGCCAGACCCGCCAGAAATCGCGGTGCCAGAACCGCCGGGAATGCGTCCAGGTCGTCCACGCCTGCATCAGCCCATGCTGGGTGAACCACACGGGCCACCGGTTCCCGACGGCGTCCCACACGGCCCGGTGCCGCTTCTCCAGGGCCTCCAGGGCTTCCGGCTGGAGGGTCGCAACTGCCCTCCAGAGCGTGGTGTACCCGGCGGCCAGGGCCGCCCCGGACGACAACGGCGTGAGCTTCAGCCGGCCGCAGACCTCGCGGTATTCGGCCTCCCACGCCCGGATGACCACAGCATGGTAGCGACCGCCCGCCGCGGCCTGCATGGCGTTGAATTCCGCGGCCTTCTCGGCGGCGTTGTCGTAGGAGATGAAGGCGTACATGGAGGGCCGGCCGGTGGCCCCGATGGCGGCCATGATCTCGCTGTGGGCGGCCATCAGCCCGCGGGTTTTGCCCGACCCTTCGGGACCCTTGAGCCACGCGAAGTCATGGCTGACGACGGCGTCCACCACGGCTCGCCGGGTCAACGCCGGCACCACATCGCGTGTCGTGGCCCCGTCCTGAAATCGCTGCTCCAGGTCGGACAAGTCCCGCCCCCGGACGGGGTCGATCCAACACACGTTGGCGTCCGGGTCGGGGTCCCCCGGAATGTTGTCGTTGGCCTCGCCGTGCCCGTCTCCGACCCGCCGGGCGGCCTCCTGCCGCCCCCGGTGGTCCATCGTCCACATGCGGATCAGGACCCCCATGGGGCGATCCAGGCGGCCCTTGACCGGCCGGGCATCCCGCCCGCAGAGATAGGGGGCTTGGTACTTCTCCTTCATGATCGACGACGGGTTGGTGTCGGCCACGCTGTTGTTGAAGCGGGCCACCCATTCGCCCTTCACGTACTCCAGCCGGTACAGCCGGGGCCACTCGCCCCAGGCCCGCCGGCACGCCTCCCGCAACTTGCCCTCGCAATGCAGGCGTTCGGCCTCGCTGAGCGGCCCGGCGTTGATCGTGCCGCCGATCCCACCCACCGCCTGGGGCCGGGCACCGATCAGGAAGGGTTCGGGGCGGTGGAAGAGTTCGTTGGCGTCGCCCGCCCTCCGCTCCCGCAGGGATTCCCACAGGGTGAGTTGCGGCACCCGCGTGCCCTCCGGGATGCCGAGCAGGTTCCCCGGCCCGACAACCCGGCTGCCGTGGGGAAGCCGGCGGAACTGTTCCGGAAACCTCAGGGAGGCGTCGGCCTCGATCTCCGCCGGTACCTCGAGGATGGTCTTGACCGCCCGATGGATGTCGTCCCAGTGGGCAATGAATCCCGGCCGCATCGCCCGTCGGTCCAGGCGGTACCGGTCCACGGCCATCCACGAATCGAACAACACGTGGATGTGGATCGACTTGTTGCCGGACCAGCACGCCGTGATCCCCAGGAAATCGGCGTACCGGCTGAAATGCTCGAAGACCCGGCCCAGCGGAGCGTCCATCGGCTTCTTGCCGGCCGACCGGCACCACCGCAGTTGTTCGCGGAAGAAGTCCAGCGACTTCACATCGAATTCAACAGTGTAGCACTGGGGCAATCCACCCCAGACCCGCTTGGACGGTTCCGTCCATTGCTCCTTGCCGTCCGGCCCCACGACTTTCCGGCCGAACAACAAGCTGTTGGTGAAGAACGTCAGTTGGGGCTGGTAGGCGGCCCACTCGTGCATGCCTTCCCGGCGGATCTCCAGGGCGAGTTCCTGCGACCGCCCCCATTCCTTTTGGGTGTCGCTCACACAGAGGTAGCTGGCTTCGGTGGGGTCCCCGTTGGTGACCACCAAGTACCGCCAGATGAACTTGGTCGCGAAATCGTTCAGGGGGTTCTGGGTCAGCCGCCGGAACTGGTTGAGGGGCTTCGGCCCCAGCGGGGCGATGTACTGATCCCATAGGTCAAGAATGGGCTTGTGGTCGTCGTGCATGATGGTTGCCGTCCAAACCCGGCAACAAGACACACTGAGAGCGATCAATGGAAGTCATGGTTGCCGTTCCGAATAGCCGTTCCAAAGGCGAAGAGACGCGGCGTGGACCGGAACGGCTTTGTCCTTCCGCCTGGGGATCAGCCAAGCGTCGCCGCGTCTACCGTTATTTATGCGGTGCGGGATTCCTCCCGGTCAAAATTCAGATCGCCTCTTCCGGCCACCCGTCCAACATCAACTTGATGTTCGCCACGCCCATCTCGAATTTCTCCTGGTCCGGCCAGGGCATCCCCGGTCGGCCGGTCTCCAGGATTTGCTCGGACCCGTGATCATAGATCTCGTAGGTCTCGACGCCGCGATGGCCACGCCACACCCCAGGCTCCACCTGGGTCCAGGTGACCTTTTCAATGGCGGCCATGATCACGCCTCCGCTTTCACCGGGTTCACCAGCGACATGGCCTCGTGGACGGTCAACTGGAGGGTATAGGCGTGGTCTTTGATCGCTTCGGCGTTGTAGACGTTCGACAACGCGATCAAGACAGGCCCGAAGTCGCCAGGGGCCGCGAGGAGCTTGACGACCTGGATCAATTGTTCCGTCACGGACGCGGACGACCGAATATTGTCCATTTGGTCAGGAGAGACGCCCCCGGCACATTTTCCGGCCCGGCCGAGAAAGGTATTCAAGTCACTCATGTCACACCTTTGCTGTGACCCTGCTGGTCACCGTGAAGGCCCCGCGGACGGCAATCCGCGGGGCGACGGGGGACACAGGACGACGGCCTTGACACAGCCCGCCGGGCGGCCAAGCCGGCGGGAATTCGTTTTGGCGATCGTGTCGTTTGTCTTGCGTCCGGGGTTGCCGCCCCACGGGGCTATTAGTGCGGCGATCCGGCAGCCCCAGTCAAAATTCCAGACGGCTCGCCAAGCCCTTGAAAAACTTGGGCGTCAATATTTTCTCGACCCCGCCGGAGAAAAACGTCCCCTCCACCCTCCTGGACATTGGCCGAACCATGTTCCTATTATGTTCTTTTGACCGCCCAGGAGGACCCCATGGCCGACGACACCACGCCCCCGCAGACCGGCACCGATTCAAAGGAGGCGTGGCGGGCCAGGGTCATGGTCCTGGGCCAGTTCACGGCCTACTTGCTGGGCCGCCTGGGGGCGTCGCCCGAGGAAGTCCACCGTTGGTCGTCCACGTGGCACACCGGGGACTTGGTCAGAATGTGTGCCATCCAGAATGAAATCATCCGGAAGCTGAAGCCGCCGCCGGGCCGCCGGAACGGCAGTTGAACCCGGCCAGAAATGGGGAATACACTCCAGGAGGTTCAATCACCACGGAGCCCCGGCGGCCATGGCCGACCCCACCGACGACTTGACCGCCGTGACCGCCCAGGTGGTCGCCGCCTACACCGGCAACAACGCCGTCCCGGCCGGGGACTTGCCGGGCGTGATCCGCTTGGTCCACGCGGCGTTCCGGAATCTGGGCCAGCCCCAGGAACCCGTGGAACCGGACCAGCAACCGGCCGTGCCCATCAAGAAGTCCGTGTCCCCGGACACCATCGTCTGTTTGGAATGCGGGTACCGCGGGAAGATGCTGCGGCGGCACCTCGACACCGCCCACGACCTGACGCCCGACGACTACCGGCGGAAATGGCGGCTGCCCGCCGATTACCCCATGGTCGCCCCAAACTACGCCGCTCAGCGGTCGGAGATGGCCACCCAGTTGGGCCTGGGCCAGAAGGGAATGGCGGCCCGCAGGTCGGCCCAGGAGCCCGCCCAGGAGGCCCCGGCCAAGGGCCGGAAGCGGGCGAAGCCGAAGGGTGAATGACCCGCTGGCGGAAACCCGTCGTAACCTCGCCCAGTCCGATCTGGAGGCCCGCTTGGATCTCTGCGACGAATCCGGCGGGTTGCCACTTGCCCTCAACCGGTTTCATTGGCCAGTGGTGGCCCGAACCGTGGCGGTAAGTCCGGCCTCTTCGGCACACGTGTAGTGCCAGGGCCGGTCCTCCGGGTCCCCCGCCCAGCGAGGTTGCCCAGCCATCACGGCCTGACCACAGCCAACGCATACCGGCTGGGTTGCCCCATTCGGCTCCATCTCGGCATTGGTGTAGCGGGTCATTATGGTTACCTTCTGCTTTCGTTCGAAGATAATACAAATTATCGGTTGCGGTGCGGCGTCTGCCTCCGGGACGGTAATGGTATCGAGAAGCAACCGTCAAGGCGGCCACGGGGATGATACCAATAGATAGAGGGAAGCCATCGAGCCTAATCCAATCACGTGTTATGGTTACCAACAGAAACGGCCTCAATGACCGGGATACTGCCCGGATAGACGCCCTGATCGGCATAGGCCACTAGCTTTCCGATCCACCAGGAGGCCGTCTACGACCTCCTGGGCGAAGATCCCCAGCCCCTCCTGGGCTTCCCGGATGACCGCCGCGGGGAACCCTGCCTGGACGGCCACCAGGGCATGGTCCAGGGGCATGAACCACGTGATCCCGCAGAGGGCCAGCGAGCGGCTACGCTCGCTCGGGCGGGTGCCGGCCCGCGGGGACTCCCAGGCCAAATACCCGGCGGGTTGTCACCCGAATTACCCCCCACCCCCGGTCACCGTTCTTTTTCACGTCCGGACGACCACACCCCCAAATTGCTGTCTACGAGACAATACGAGGACCACGCCGAATCCAACAAAGTGACGTAATATCATTGCTTTTGGGCTGCTGAATTTTCCCATTGCTTTGCACTGCAAAGCATGCCCAACATTTCGCTATGGAACCGTCTCTAGCATCAAAGGGCAGGATCATTGTCGTAGAGGACAACACCCTTTGCCTGTCGGCATTTTCTGCATACCTGGAGGCAAGAGGTTTTTCTGTATCCGGATTCAACTCTTGCGGACAGGCCCTTGAATTTTTAACAAACCCGCACCCGCCTGTACTTTGTATTTTTGCGGACCTACACCTAGAAGGCGGCCTGCCGTGAGTCGAATGGCTAATGGCGTTGAAAGAGGCAGCACACGGGGTCCCGGTCATCGTCGTAACAGGCGACACCACGCCAGAAGGAACCTCGATAGCAGTGAAGGCCGGCTACCCAGTTTTGATCAAGCCCTTCACCCCCCAGGTGGTCAAGCTGATCCTCGACTCCATTACGGACGGGCACCCGCTGCTGACCCTGTAGACCAGAAGCCATCCGCACTGTCAGCCCGAACGGTCCCACCACACGATGCAATCGACGGCAGTTGCCGGACACAACCCAAAGGTCGGCATGCGGCCGGGCATCCAGTGCAGAAACCACCTTGGGTTGGTGGAGCTTTGCATGCATAAGGGTTAGAACAATTCAGCTTTAGCTGAATTAGACGATGACGATGGCCGCCAAGAAATTCCAGGTCCTCCTTGTTGAGGACGACGCATTGTCAGCATGGGCAATGGAAGAGTATCTTACTTCTGCTGGATACGTGGTGGAAACTGTTGGTGATGGCGAACAAGCACTGTTCGCATTCACGGATCGGCCCGCCGATGTACTGGTGACCGATTTGAACATACCAGGGCTCCACGGGCTGGAGCTAATTCGCCGCCTCCGCGAGACGTGGCCGTTCTTGCCGGTGGTCGTTGTTACTGGTCACCCGCCGGCTGACCGTCTGGCCGACATCCAGCGGGACCACCTTGGCCCCACGGTGCTGGTGGAGAAACCTGCCAGCCCTGAGCATGTTCTGGCGGTGCTCGATACCGTGTTCACTGCGTAGGGAGCGGCCCCGGCCAAAGTGCCGGGGCCGACCTGATCCTGAAGAACGCCGTGCGTTCAACTGCCATCGACACCAACGCGGCGACCCGAACCGCTCTCCAATCACGACGGCATCCGCCCCAGCGGGATTTCGGGCAGGTCGGGAAGCCGGAGCCCGCGAACAGCCTCGTCCAGTACGTCCAGGGTGAAGCCGTGGCCGTACCGCGACGACATCCCCGGCGTGGCGTGGCCCATCAGGCGGTCGATCAACCGGCCGTCCAGCTTCGACCGTCGACAAGTGTCCTCGTACAAATGCCGGAAGGAGTGGAACACCTTCTCGCGGTCCGTGATGCCCAGGCGGGTCAGGAGCCGGCCGAACTTCCGGCTGAACTCCTTGGTCAGCTTGCCGTCCACCTCGGTGAGGTTGGGGAACAGGCGAGTCTTCCCCTGCTTCCGAATGGCGGCGACGTAATCCAGGAACCCGAGTTCGACCAATCGGGGGTGGATCGGGATTTGCCGCCGGCTGCTGGCATTCTTGAGGGTCTGGCCCTCGCCGCGGGTATCGATTCGGATGAACCGGATACCGTCTTCCTCCCGGATGTCGTCCAGGGTCAACTGGCCGATCTCCTCCAGGCGGGCACCGGTGAACAACCCGATCAGGGGTATCCAATAATCGGCCGACCACGTGCCGGACCGGAATATCTTTGACCCAAAGATCACCTTGAGATCGTCCTGGGTGAACGGGTGGCGTTTCTTCTCGCCGTTGTCCTTAGTGTTGACGGCGATCCGGTTCGCCGGGTTCACTACAATGTGGCAGTTGACCTCAGCCCAGGTCAAAACGGCCTTCAGCCCCCCCAGGAACTTGTTGATGGTCGCAGCAGACATCCGGACGATGTTTTCACCGTCAGTCATCACGATGACCTCCAGGGCCGTCTTGCCCCGGAAGCGGGCCGCCTGAGTGTTGGCGGGCATCCGCATCAAGGCGGCCTTGAAGTCCCGGACGTGCTCCTTCGTGATGGCCGTCACGGGGTCCTGGAGTTTGACGCCAGTGATCTCGCTGAACAGGCCAAAACCTCGGCGAAACTCCCGCATGGTCTTTGGCGTAGGCTTCCGCTCGGCCTCGTACCCGTCGATCACCTGGGCGAACGTCAGGCCGGCCTGGAGAGTCGGCGACGACGCGGGAGCGGTTAGGGTCACCACCGGGTTCTGGACAGGTGCTGTGGTCGCAGGTCGGCCCACCGGTGGGATCTCAGTGGGGATCTCGACCTCCAGGTCCCAGTCGCCGGCCTGCTTCCGCCGCCTCTCCCGCAGGGCCTTGAGCCATGCCCGGCATATCGCAGACCGGAGAAACCGGGTCGAGTTCCCCCGCGGGTCTGGGTTCAGTCCCTGCTCCTGAAGAAAAAGTTCGATCTCCAGATCCACCTCGGCATGGGTCAGGCCGGGGTCGGCCACCAGAGCCGCCAAGATCCGTTCCAGCTTGTCCTCCTCCGTCCGGCAGCCCGTGAAGTCTAACCGGACCGTGGCCGCTTCCATGATCTCCTGGACTAAGGCGGGATTGCCCGCGGCAACCTTCCCGGCCAACCGGTAGTCCTCGTGGAGGAGGCTGAACGGTTCCGGATCGGGGGCCGACTGGGACAGCAGCCCACGCGACCGCAAGAGGTTCCGCACCGGGGATTCCTTCGGGGTCACGGCAAGCTCGATCTCGTCGGTCTCAAGCTTCCGGGCGAGCCACACCCCGGCTAGCCGGACGGCCTCCTGGTACGTGATCTCCGGGTCCCACCGGGGTTCGGTTTTGGGTAGCTGATCGACCAGCGAGAAGTCGCCGGTCTTGTGGGCGTGCTCCCACGCGACCACGCTCGGCGGCGGCCCTTTTGGTGCCTCCTGGCGTTCCTTCTCCTGCTGCTGAGCCTGAAGCTTCCGGCGGGCCGCCTCCAGTTCCAGGTCGATCTCGTCGCCGATCTGGCGGGCCATCCGCTTGGCCCGCGTGGGGTCCTTCTCGCCGGTGGACCGGATGATCTCCCGCTTCCCCACGACCACCCGGAGGTCGTCGGGGACCACCTTCCTGACCTGATAGACCCCGTGCCGGGACTTCCTGAGATTCGTCATGATCGGCATGCCTTTGGACCCCCAGATTGGACCCCCAGGCAGGCGAAAGAGCAAGGCTTTATGCGGGATTGAAGGTTCTCAAGGGTTCCAGTACTGCGAACCCGAGAAGTGGCGTCCCCAAGGGGATTCGAACCCCTGTCGCCGCCGTGAAAGGGCGGTGTCCTAGGCCTCTAGACGATGGGGACGTCGTTTCGGCGTGGGCGGTTATGTAGCCGACCGCCCGGCGCCGATCAAGCGCTTTTAACCGGGTCCCTGCGGTTTTGCCGCGTCGTCGATCAAAAGCTGGATTCCCTCCTGCCCGTTCCAGCGGTCGATGCGCAGGACGCCGGCGATGTGCAGCGGCGCTCCGCCCGACGTCAGCAGGGCTTTTCCAAGCTCCGTCTCCAGCGCGCGGAAGGCGATGGCCTTCAGCCGGCCGCCGTCGGCACCGCTCAGGATGCAGCGCACGTGGTTGGCGCCCACCACGTCGGCGCGCACCACGCGGGCGTCGGAGACGGCGAATCGCGGCTCCGCGTTGCCGGTGCCGAAGGGGCCCAGCTTGTCCAGCATGGTCACCAGGGCCGGCGTGCACGCCCCCACCGACAGCGCCCCGTCCAGCTCCAGCGTCGGCACCAGCGGGGCGGCCGCCACCTGCTCGGCCACCCGGCCCACCAGGAACGCGCGCAGTTCCTCCATCCGCGCCGCCGCCACGGTGAAGCCCGCGGCCATGCGGTGCCCGCCGCCGGCGATCAGCAGGCCGGCCTGCCGCGCCGCGATCACCGCGGCACCCAGGTCCACGCCGCGCACCGAGCGGCCCGACGCCTTGCCGATCCGGGCGCCGTCCGGCCCTTCCTCCAGCGCCACCACGCAGGTGGGGCGGCTGTAGCGTTCCTTCAGGCGGCTGGCGACGATGCCGATGACGCCGGGGTGCCAGCCCTCCCCCGCCACGAAGACCAGTTCCGATTCGGCGCCCGCCTGCGCCTCGACGCGCGCGATGGCGTCCTCCAGCACGGCGGCCTCCACCGTGCGGCGCTCGGCGTTGTGCGACTCCAGCCGCTGCGCCAGCTCCATGGCCTCCATGGGATCGTCGGTGGAGAGCAGCCGCGCGCCCAGGTCCGCCATGCCCACGCGCCCGCCCGCGTTGACCCGCGGCCCCAGCACGTAGCCGGCGTGGTAGGCATCCGGCCGCTCCTTCACCCCGGCGATGTCGGCCAGCGCCGCGAGGCCGGGGTTGGAGCGCCGCGCCATCACCTTCAGCCCCTGCGCCACCAGCGCGCGGTTCAGCCCGGTCAGCGGCACCACGTCGCACACCGTGCCCAGCGCCACCAGGTCCAGCCAGTCCATCAGGTTGGGTTCCGGCCGGTCCTTGAAGAAGCCGGCCTCGCGCAGCGCGCGGTTCACCGCCACCACGGCCAGGAAGCTCACTCCCGCCGCGCACAGCGTGCGGTACTCCCCGTCCTCGTCCAGGCGGTTGGGGTTGACGATGGCGACGGCCGGCGGCAGCCGCGGCTCCGCCGCGTGGTGGTCCAGCACCACGACCTCCAGCCCCGCTTCCGCCGCCGCCTCCAGCGGTGCGAAGGACGCCACCCCGCAGTCCACGGTGATGACCAGCCGCACCCCCTCGCCGTGCAGGCGCAGCAGGGCCGGCGCGTTGGGGCCGTACCCCTCCGCCCGCCGGTCGGGCACGTAGATCCGCACCTCCGTCCCCAGCGCCCGGAAGAACCGCCGCAGCAGGGCGGCCGAGGTGGCGCCGTCGACGTCGTAGTCGCCGAACACGGCGATCGGCTCCCCCGCCGTCACGGCGCGCGCGATGCGCGCGGCCGCCGCGTCCATGTCGCGGAAGCGCGACGGGTTGGGCAGCAGCGCCTTCAGCGTCGGATTGAGGAAGGAGTCGCACGCCTCCTCCCCCACCCCGCGCGAGGCGAGCACGCGGGCGACGATCTCCGGCAGGCCGCGCCCCTGCGCCAGCGCCCAGGCCAGCCGCTCGTCGTACGCCCGCGCGTGCCAGCGCTTGCCGCCGAGGGAGGAACGGACGTTCAGGAAGCAGGGCGTATCGGTCATGGGAGCCATGGTGCCACGGGCGCGGGGCGTTCCCATAGCACGCAGGCGGGCGGCGGGGCCAGCGCGGGCGGCGCAGCCGTGCCCCCCGCGCCCGAATCGCGAGGCGGGCCGCGCCCTTCGGCGACGGCCCGCCCGGATCACCGGCCGCGGCGCGGCCGATCAGCCGACGGTCTTCACCGGCACGTTGGACACGACGTGGCCGCCGTAGGTGAAGGTGGCGCGGCCCGTGCCATCCTCGCCCAGCGCGATGGCGGCCGAGAAGTGGGCGAGGTAGGTGCCGATGGCCGGCGGCTGCACGCTCACCGTATAGTTGCCCTGCACGGCGATCAGGCGGGTGTTGCCGCCGAAGCCGGTCTCGTGGATGGCGCCGGTCACCTGCGGGACGACGATCTTGCTCTCCGGCGCGAGAATGGCCTGGGTGATCACGGCCTCGCCGTTCACCTGGCCGGTCGGCGCGTAGACGCCCAGGGTCAGGTTCAGCGTCGGCGCACCCGGCGCGCCGGTGCCGGCCTGCAGCTTCATCAGATAATAGCCGGCCGTCTGCTCGCTCATGTTTCACTCCCGTGTCAATGAATTGACCACCGTTGTTGGTGGCAGGCCAAAAACTATCGAACGCAACGAAGTACAGGCAAGCATATCAGTGAATCAAATTGTGGCCATACATGCATATGGATAACATTTGCGCCTGCGATACACTTCGCCATGAAAGTTTTCGGCGCACCCGGGTCATATATCGACAGTCATAGCAAGGCCGCGACCGGCCCATGCAGCGACCTCGAACAGATGGCGTCCGGCGCGTTCAGCGATCCTCTCTTGCGGCGGTTCCGGCCACCGCGCGGCTTTCCCATGTCCGTTTCCGTTGCGCCGCCGGGCCGAAGGGGAAAGCCGCATGCATGCTGTTCGAAGGGGCCGCCGGGTTTCCGGCCTGCTTGCCGCCGTGGCGGTGGCGTCGTGCTGCACGGCCGCGTCGGCCGCCTCGACCTCGGCGCCGGACCTGATCAGCGTCGGCTTCGGCGCCTACGATGCGTGGGCGCTGCGTTCCTCCACCGACACGCCGCGCCGGCGGTCGAACGACATGCGGCTGGAATACCGCTTCGGCACGTCGCTGCTGCCCTTCACCGAGCCGTACGTGCGCTTCCACCCCTGGGTGGGATTGGAGGCGAACACCGACGGCGGGCTCTACGGCGGCTTCGGCATCCTGGCCGACATCCCGGTGGGTCCCCTGGTCCTGACGCCCGGCATCGGCGCCGGCCTGTGGGGCCGCGGCGGCAGCAAGCACCTGGGCTCCCCCGTCGAGTTCCGCAGCACGCTGGAGCTGGGCTACCGTTTCGAGAGCGGCGCACGCCTGTCCGCCTACGTCTCGCATATGTCCAACGCCGGCCTGACCGAGACCAACCCCGGCGCCGACACCGTGGGCGTGTACCTGCACGTGCCCGTGTCCTACGTGTTCGGGCGGTAGCGCCGGGACCGTGTATTCCCTTGGGCGTTCCCTTGGGCGCCCCCTTGTTCCACGAACGGAATCGCCTTATTTTGAGAGCCAGGGAGGACGGGGGTGCCACCCCGCCCTCCCGGCCCGGTCCTAGCCCTTCATGAGATCGAGGATACCCTTGATCACCTGAAGAAGCAGGATCAGGAGAGTGAGGATTTTGTCCATCCTTCGACCCTCCATCGGCGGCGGGGGTGGTGGCCGTTCCGCCACCCCGTCCGCGCCTCCGGTATAGCCGAACCCCGCGCGACGGAGGGCCGCGAGAACCGCCCCCTCTTCTTCATCGTCATGGCCGGGCCCAGTCCCGGCCACCCACGCACCCGGCGCTCCGCAAACAACGGAGGCGTCCAGCCGCGAGCCCCATCACTCGGCCTTGAGCACCGCGCCCTTCCGCTCGATCCGCTGGCGCACGGAGTCGCTGCACCCGCCCGTGGCGTGTAGGCCCGTGGTGCGCTGATTCGGCGCGTTCGCCCCGTGCGCGGTCAACACCGCCTCCGTCCGCCGCCGCTCGCGGACGGCCTCCTCATAACGCCGGGTCAATTCATCCCACATCGGGGCGTCAACTCCCTGCCGCACCGCCCCGGCGAGAAACGGCGTCAACAAATCGATAGAACCCCAGCCGCAGATTTCATAGGTCACGCGCTCGTTTGCCGCGTCTTCGGCCGCTTGAAGCCACTTCTGCATAGTGATGTAATCAGCGCGGGAACTTGAGTCCGCGGCATTCGCCGAGCCGGCAAGCGTCGCACTCAGCAGGACAACGAGGCACGGGCGGGGAATGGAACAGCGGCTTATCATGCGATGCCCGAACGCCTCCGTTACGTTTCCGATAACGCAAACGAAACGTAAGTCACGCCGTTGGGGCGGTCCATAACAAATTGTCAGGTATGGACGGCTTCGGGAATGCACTGCGCCAGCGGGCGAGCGAGATCGGGCTTTCGGACGCGGAAGTGGCCCGCCGCGCCGGCTTGGACGTCGGCCGTTATGGGAACTATGTGCGCGGTTCGCGGGAACCGGACCTCGCGACTCTGGTGCGAATCAGCCGGGTACTCCAGACCACACCGAACGCCCTTCTCGGTGTAGAGCCAATGGGGCGAACCGAGCATGATCGGGTTCTCGCCGCTTACAACGTCCTTGATGATGATGGGCGACGACTGGCCGTCCGAGTGCTCAACGCTATGGCCGAGCATCACGTAGCGCGTGATAAATAGACGATCGTCGGCCGGTGCGCCTTGGACAAGGCTGCAGCGCAAACGTCGGCTATGCGCCACAGCAACGGACATTGTGCATATAGCCATATCCTAGACGATCTAGCCTCAACAGGACAAACCTTGAAATACGCGCTACCTTAAAGGCACTTTGTCGAATCGATAAAAGTATTCGTTTCTCTTCATCGTGAATATGTTATTTAGGCTTTTAAGCGACGTGTTTTGTTTAATATTATATAGTGCATCATTGTAATTTGCATTGCAACCAAAATACACACCGCTAATAGCCAGCGGGTTTATTCTAAATAAATGGATAGTACTCCCCAAATTGCAAAAAGAATGGCGATAAACCTCATCCTTTATGCTTTCGTCGCCCATTTTCTCATGCATCTCATACTCGTTCGGAAAAGTTACTTGGATTTTTCCATCACCTCGTTCAACCAAGCTAATGCCGGCTTCTCTTCTGCAGATCTCTCTTATATAATTGTTATGCTTACATATTATCGAATCCGCATCTCGCAAACGAACAATTGAACGTTGTTCCTTTTCATAAATCCAGTCATCTGATTTCGTATATAATATAGCTTTATTGAATTTCTTCCAATGGAATTCATCCATGCTATCAGGGGAAGATAACTCCGACCTTTCAAAACTAGGCATCTCTCGTCGGTAATTAACTTTCTCAGGATACTCAAATACCTCCCCAAAACAGTCATTTCCAAATCTGCTCATGCGGCCACCAGAATTTATAATAGAATCTGAAAAAAACGGCTCCTTGAAGTCGAATTCAATAACAAAACCCTTGTGGTTGTCGGCGTAGTGAGCCCACATCAACGGATTATTACAATCCTCAGTAAACGAAATAGCCCCTAAATCCATCAGATCAGATTGCATAACCATACAAATATCATCTAGCATCGAATTATCGCATTCGCGAACATCCTTTCCCGCATTCCGATAAAACTCCATTTGGTTTTTATTTGCATCTCGAACTTGCGTATTATTAAACTTTAACTCAAATGGGTCATTCAATGCCAATGCTGGGGTTGCTCTAATCATAAGATCTTTAAAAAAATCAAACCTCATAGGCATATATTTGTACAGAAATCTGATCATGGCAATTTCCTACAAATTGAAAAATTAAACCGCACCCAACCGCTCATTCGGTTTTCTCATGATGTTTTCCACGTATGGAACCGATCATTATGTTGTTTATACGACATACATTCATCAAGAGAATATCCTTCGAAAGCGAGTAAGGTGAATGGTCGGCCACTCTTAACCGAATTTACAATGCGCATCTATTCATCGCAAGACCCATGGTTGGGAACCCAAGCCGATTAAAAAACACAGTCAAGATGGACACAAAGCGTCCGCCCAAGGCTTGCGGGACGTAGATGTGCTTCTCAGCGTTTTGTCCGCCAAACAGAGGCTTGTCGAACACGTTGGTATCCTGCATCGACGTCCACTTCGGGTCAGAAGCAGTTGTTCGTCCCTCTACAAACAGGGAATCGGCCCTGCCCTACCCGCCCGAAGCGTCTACGCCCCCTTGCCAAACCCGCGCCCTTGCTGTAGGACTATATTCCGTAACGTCCCCGAACTCCGTCCGCGCCCATTCCCCGGGATCCAAGGGCCTCCGGCCCTTGGCGGGGGAGCGCGAGGGGCGCGTAGCCCCTCGCACCTCGGCGCCACGGCTCCGTGCGCGGCGGTCGGGGATGATACACGGTGAAAAGCGTATCATGCGTATCATGGCGTATCATCCGGTAACATTTCGGCCCGAACGAAAACGCCCCCGCCGGTTTCCCGGCGGGGGCGCTTCGTCTCGGCTCACCGAAGAGGTCAGGCGAGTTCGACCTCGTCCGCCACCTCGCGGAAGGCGGGGATCTGGTCGAAGTTCATGTAGCGGTAGATGTCGCCGGCCTTCTGGTTGACGATGGTCACCTGCTCCAGGTACTCGGCCGTGGTCGGGATCTTGCCCATCAGGGCGCAGACCGACGCCAGCTCGGCGGAGCCGAGGTAGACGCGGGTGTCCAGGCCCAGGCGGTTGGGGAAGTTGCGGGTCGAGGTGGACATGGCGGTCGAGCCCTTGCGGATCTGCGCCTGGTTGCCCATGCACAGCGAGCAGCCCGGCATCTCCATGCGGGCACCGGCCTTGCCGAGCACGCTGTAGTAGCCCTCCTCGTTGAGGATCATCGCGTCCATCTTGGTGGGGGGCGCGATCCACAGGCGGGTGGGGATGTCGCTCTTGCCGTCCAGGACCTTGCCGGCCGCGCGGAAGTGGCCGATGTTGGTCATGCACGAGCCGATGAAGACCTCGTCGATCTTGTCGCCGGCGACGTCGGACAGGACCTTCACGTCGTCCGGGTCGTTCGGGCAGGCGACGATCGGCTCCTTGATGTCGGCAAGGTCGATCTCGATCACCGCGGCGTACTCGGCGTCGGCGTCCGGCTCCAGCAGGGCCGGGTTGGCGATCCAGGCTTCCATCGACTTGATGCGGCGGCCGAGCGTGCGGGCGTCCTCGTACCCGTTCGCGATCATCCACTTCATCAGGGTGATGTTGGAGCGCATGTACTCGATGATCGGCTCCTTGTTGAGCCGCACGGTGCAGGCCGCCGCCGAACGCTCGGCCGAGGCGTCGGACAGTTCGAACGCCTGCTCGACCTTCAGCTCGGGCAGGCCCTCGATCTCCAGGATGCGGCCGGAGAAGATGTTCTTCTTGCCCTTCTTCTCCACCGTCAGCAGGCCCTGGCGGATGGCGTAGAGCGGGATGGCGTTGACGAGGTCACGCAGCGTGATGCCCGGCTGCATGGCGCCCTTGAAGCGCACCAGCACGCTTTCCGGCATGTCCAGCGGCATGACGCCGGTGGCGGCGGCGAAGGCCACGAGGCCGGAGCCGGCCGGGAACGAGATGCCGATGGGGAAGCGGGTGTGGCTGTCGCCGCCCGTGCCCACGGTGTCGGGCATCAGCAGGCGGTTCAGCCAGCTGTGGATGACGCCGTCGCCGGGGCGGAGCGCCACGCCGCCGCGCGTGGAGATGAAGGAGGGCAGCTCCTTGTGCATCTTCACGTCGACCAGCTTCGGGTAGGCCGCCGTGTGGCAGAACGACTGCATGACGAGGTCGGCCGAGAAGCCCAGGCAGGCCAGGTCCTTCAGCTCGTCGCGGGTCATCGGGCCGGTGGTGTCCTGGCTGCCGACGGTGGTCATCTTCGGCTCGCAGTAGGTGCCGGGGCGGATGCCCTTGCCCTCGGGCAGGCCGCAGGCGCGGCCGACCATCTTCTGCGCGAGGCTGAAGCCCTTGCCGCTGTCGGCCGGGTCGGACGGCAGGCGGAACAGGGTCGACGGGGCGAGGCCCAGCGCCTCGCGGGCCTTGGCCGTCAGGCCGCGGCCGATGATCAGCGGGATGCGGCCGCCGGCGCGCACCTCGTCGAAGATCACGTCGGACTTGACCTTGAACTCGGCGATGACTTCCCCGTTCTTCAGGGCCTTGCCCTCATACGGGCGCAGCTCGACGACGTCGCCCATCTCCATCTTGGAGACGTCGAGTTCGATCGGCAGGGCGCCGGCGTCTTCCATGGTGTTGTAGAAGATCGGCGCGATCTTGGAGCCCAGGCAGACGCCGCCGAAGCGCTTGTTCGGGACGAACGGGATGTCCTCGCCCGTCCACCACAGGACCGAGTTGGTGGCCGACTTGCGCGAGGAACCGGTGCCCACCACGTCGCCGACGTAGGCGACGAGGTTGCCCATGGCCTTCAGGCCCTCCAGCTGCTTGACCGGGCCGCGGTTGCCCGGCTCGTCCGGCTCGATGCCGGGGCGGGCGTTCTTCAGCATGGCCAGCGCGTGCAGCGGGATGTCCGGGCGGCTCCAGGCGTCCGGGGCCGGGGACAGGTCGTCGGTGTTGGTCTCGCCCGACACCTTGAAGATGGTCAGCGTCAGGCTGGCCGGGACTTCCGGACGGGAGGTGAACCACTCGGCGTCGGCCCACGACTGCAGCACGCCCTTGGCGTTGGCGTTGCCCTTGTCGGCCAGTTCCTTGACGTCGTGGAAGTAGTCGAACATCAGGAGCGTGGTCTTCAGGCCGGCCGCCGCCGCGGCGCCGCACTCGGCGTCGGCCAGCAGGTCGATCAGCGGCTTGATGTTGAAGCCGCCCAGCATGGTGCCCAGCAGCTCGGTCGCCTTGACCTTGGAGATCAGCGGCGACGTGTCCTCGCCTTTGGCGACGGCGGCCAGGAAGGCGGCCTTCACCTTGGCGGCGTCGTCCACGCCGGCCGGCACGCGGTGGGTGACCAGCTCGACCAGGAAGTCTTCCTCGCCCTTGGGCGGGTTCTTCAGGAGGGCGACCAGCTCCTCGGTCTGCTTGGCGGACAGGGGCAGGGCGGGGATCCCGAGCGCGGCACGCTCAGCCACATGCTGGCGGTATGCTTCAAGCACGGCAAAAACCTCTCGATTTCAAGTGGTTGGACGACGTGAACGGTCTGACGCTCGAGAATCCGGCCCGTTCAGCCGGGCCTGTTGTGACATCGGCGGGGGTTGGATGGCGCTTGCAGCCGCGCCGCCCCGGATATCGGGGGGCTTTCAGCAGCCCCCCTCGATTGGGCAGGTGTTATAGCCCCCCTGCCCTTCGGCAGCAAGCGGCGGACTTTTGCAAATGCGAAGTGTGCTGATGGGCCGCGCCAACGTTGGGTTTTCGGCTTTGCCTCAACCCAACCTACCGGTGCACCGTAGGTTGGGTTGAACGCAGTGAAAACCCAACGTCAGGCGCCGATCAAGCGTTGAACTCCTCCGCGCTCAGCACCAGCACGCCGTCGGCGTCGGCGAACAGCAGGTCGCCGGGGTTCACGCGGATGCCGGCGACGGTGACCGGCAGGCCGGTCTGCCCCTCGCCGTTGCGCACGGTCTTGCGCGGGATGGCGGCCAGCGCCTTGATGCCCAGATCCAGCCCGGCCAGCACCTCGGCATCCCGCACGCAGCCGTGGATGACCACACCTTCCCAGCCATTGTCGACGGCGCTCTTGGCGATCAGGTCGCCCATCAGGGCGGCGCGCAGGCTGCCGCCGCCGTCCACCACCAGCACCTTGCCCTTGCCGGGCTTGCCCAGCAGCTCCTTGACCCGCGAGTTGTCCTCGAAGCACTTCACCGTCACGACCTCGCCCGAGAAGCGGTGGCGCTTGCCGAAATCGCGGAACACCGGGTCGGCGACGCGGGCGGTGGCTTCGAAACGGTCGTACAGGTCGCAGGTGCTCTCGAACATCGCTGTTTCACTCCCGGTTGCGGCGAATACCGGGAGCGGACATTACCCGGCCGACGCGCGAAGCGCAGCCGGGAAATGCAGCCGGGAAATCGTCACGACACGGCCGCGATCTCCCGCGCCCGCGAGGAATGCGCGGCCGCCCGGTGGTCGGTCGCCAGCAGCGTGTACACGGCCGGCAGCACGAACAGCGTGAACAGCGTGCCGATCAGCATGCCCGCCACGATGACCAGCCCGATGGAGAAGCGGCTGGCCGCCCCCGCCCCGCTGGCGGTCAGCAGCGGCAGCAGGCCCACCACCATGGCCGCCGTGGTCATCAGGATGGGGCGCAGGCGCACGCGGGCGGCGTGCTCGATGGCCGTGCGGCGGTCGGCGTCCTCGTTGATCTGCATCTCGCGGGCGAACTCCACCATCAGGATGCCGTGCTTGGTGATCAGCCCGATCAGCGTCACCAGCCCGACCTGCGTGTAGATGTTCATGGTGGCCGCCCCCAGGAACAGCGGCAGCAGCGCGCCGAAGATCGACATCGGCACGCTGATCAGGATCACCAGCGGGTCGCGCAGGCTCTCGAACTGCGCGGCCAGCACCAGGAAGATGACGACCAGCGCGAAGGCGAAGGTGATCATCAGCTGGTTGCCCTCGGTCACGTACTGCCGTGATTCCGACAGGTAGTCGTGGTTGAAGCCGGCCGGCAGGTGGGCGCGCGCCTGTTCCTCCAGGAAGTCCACCGCCTGCCCCATGGTCACGCCCGGCATCGGCACGGCGGAGAAGGTGGCCGACGGCAGCTGGTTGTACTTGGTCAGCGCGTTGGGCATCACCGTGGTCTCGACGCGCACCACGGTCGACAGCGGGATCTGCGTGCCGTCCGACGCGGCGACGTAGTAGCGCGTCAGATCGTCCGGCGTCAGGCGCCACGTGCGCGGCACCTGCGGGATCACCTCGTACGACCGGCCGTTCAGGTTGAAGCGGTTGACGTAGTTGCCGCCGGCCAGCGTCGCCAGGGCGCCGCCGATCTGCTGCATGGTCAGGCCCAGGTCGGCCGCCTTGGAACGGTCGATCTTCAGCTGGATCATCGGGCTGTCGAACTGCAGGTCGCTGTCCGCCACGATGAACATGCCGCTCTTGGTCGCCGCGTCCTTGATGCGCGCCATGGCGTCGTAGATGGTGCGGTAGTCGCCGGGACTGGCGATGACCATCTGCACCGGCAGCCCGCCGGTGGAGCCCGGCAGGGCCGGCGGCGACACCATGAAGATCTGCATGCCCGTCACCTTGTCCAGCTCCGCCTGAACCAGCGGCTGGAGGTCCTTGGCGGTGCGCGTGCGCTCGTCCCACGGCTTCAGGATCATGCCGGCGAAGCCCTGCGTCGGGCTCAGCGCGCCGTTGATGACGAAGCGGGTGTCGGTCTCCGGGAAGCCGGCGAAGACCTTGTCCGCCTGCTGGCCGTAGATGTCGATGTAGTCCAGGTTGGCGTACTGCGGCGCCTTGGTGATGCCGAACAGGATGCCCTGGTCCTCCTCCGGCGCCAGCTCCGACATGGTGTGCAGGAACAGGTAGCCGACGCCGGCCAGAACCCCCAGCCCGAACAGCAGCGTCACCGGCCGGAAGTCCAGCGCCCCCGACAGCCGGCGGGAATACCAGCCGCTCAGCCGCTCGAAGTTGCGGTCGACGAAGCGGGCGAAACGCCCCTCGCTCATCTCCCTGGTCAGCAGAAGCGAGCACATCATGGGCGACAGCGTCAGCGCCACGATGCCGGAGATGATCACCGATCCGGCCAGCGTGAAGGCGAACTCGCGGAACAGCGCGCCGGTCAGGCCGCTGAGGAAGCCGATGGGGGCATAGACGGCGGCCAGCGTGATGGTCATGGAGATGACGGGGCCGACGATCTCCCGCGCCCCAACCAGGGCGGCCTGCACCGGCGTCTTCCCCTCCTCCAGGTGGCGGTGCACGTTCTCCACCACCACGATGGCATCGTCCACCACGAGGCCGATCGCCAGCACCATGGCCAGCAGCGTCAGCAGGTTCAGCGAGAAGCCCATGGCCAGCATGAACGTCGCGGCACCGATGATCGACAGCGGAATGGTGACGATCGGGATCAGCACCGCCCGGAAGGATCCCAGGAACAGGAAGATCACGACGATGACGATGCCCACCGCCTCCAGAAGCGTGTTGCGCACCTCGTTGATCGACGCCGTGATGAAGCGGGTGGAGTCGTAGACGATCTCCATCTTCAGCGTCGGCGGCAGGTTGCGCTGCAGGTCCGGCACCATCTTGCGGATGTCGGCGACGATGTTCAGCGGGTTGCCGGTGGGCGTGGCGTTGACGCCGATGAAGATCGCCTGCTGCCCGTTCATCGCCACGCTGGAGGTGGAGCTTTGCGCCCCCAGCTCCACCTCCGCGATGTCCTTCAGGCGCACCAGCGCGCTGTCCTGCGCCTTCACCACCATCTGGCGGAACTGCTCCACGTCGGTCAGGCCGGTGTTGGCGGTGACGTTGGTCACCACGAACACGCCCTTGGACTGGCCGGGGGCCGACTGGTAGTTGTTCGCCTGGATGGCGTTGCTGACGTCGGCCGCCGAAATGCCGCGCGCCGCCATCCGCACCGGGTCCAGCCACACGCGCATGGCGAAGGTCTGGCCGCCCAGGATGTTGGCGGACGCCACACCCTCCACGGTCGCCAGCAGCGGCTGCACCACGCGCGTCAGATAGTCGGAGATGGCCGGACCGGACAGCTGCGGGCTGGCGAACCCCATGTAGAGGATCGACGTCGTCTCGCCGGTGGACTTCAGGATGACCGGGTCGTTCGCCTCGCGCGGCAGCTGGTATTTCACCTGCTGCACCTTCGCCATCACGTCGGTCATCGCGACGTTGGGGTCGAAGTTCAGGCGCACGTACACCTGGATCTGGCTCTGCCCCTGCGTGGAGGTCGAGGTGATGTAGTCCACGCCCTCCGCCGTCGCCACCGCCTGCTCGATGGGGGTGGTGATGAAGCCCTGCATCAGGTCGGGCGAGGCGCCGGGGTACGCCGTCGTGATGGTGATGACGGTGTTCTGCAGCTCCGGATACTGCCGGATCGGCAGGTCCAGCAAGGCCCGCGCGCCGACCAGCAGGATCAGCAGGCTGACCACCAGCGCCAGCACCGGCCGGCGGATGAAGATGTCCGTGAAGGCCATGACGGTCGCCTCAGTTGCGCGGCAGGGTCTGCGGCGGGGTCAGCGGGTTGGCCTCGGCGATGGTCACCGCCGCCCCGTTGTCGAGCTTCAGCTGGCCCGACACCACGACCCGGTCGCCCGGCTTCACCCCTTCCAGGATCTCGACGCCGTTCTCGAAACGGTCGCCGGCCTTCACCGGCACGCGCTCCACGGTCAGCGCCTCCTTGCCCTCGGCGTCCTTCTGCGCGCGCACGATCATCACGGAATCGCCGTACACCGTGTAGTCAACCGCCGTCTCCGGCACGACGACCGTGTTCGGGCGCGGCGGCAGCACGACGCGCACGTCGGCGAACATGCCCGGCAGCAGCTTGCGCTCCGGGTTCGCCAGGGTGGCCTGCACCTTGATGGCGCGCGTCTCGGCGCTGACCTGCGGCTCGATGGTGGTGATCTTGGCGTCGAAGCTGCGCCCGGGCACCGCGTCGGACCCCACCAGCACCGCCTGCCCCACGTGCAGGCTGTTCAGCGTGTGCTCCGGCAGGGTGAAGTTGGCGTACAGCGTGGACAGGTCGGTCAGCGTCACCACCGGGCTGCCCACGTTCAGGATCTGGCCGACGTTCACCTGACGGATGCCCAGTTCGCCGTCGAACGGCGCACGGATCGCTTTCTGCGCGATGGTCGCCTGCATCTGCTTGATGTTGGCGTTGATCTCGTCCAGCTGCGCCTGCGCCTGGTCGACCTGCGCCTGCGGGCCGGCCTGGTTGCGCAGCAGGTTGCGCGCACGCTCCAGGTTGATCTCGGCCAGACGCGCCTGCGCCCGCAGGCCCAGCAGCTCGGCCTGCTCGGTGGCGTCGTTGATCTGCACGATGGCGTCGCCGGCCTTCACCGACGCACCCGACTGGAAGGCGATCTCCATCACCCGCCCGCCGACCTCCGGCGCCACCGTCACCTGCCGGCTGGCGGCCAGCGTGCCGATGGCCGACAGGTACTTGGGCACCGACTGCACCTTCGCGTCGGCCGCGCTCACCGGGGTGGGCGGCGGCTTGTTGCTGGCGAAGAAGTCGGCGATGGCCTTGTCGCGGAACGCGTTGAAGCCGTACAGCGCCGCCCCCAATGCGCCCAGGATGACCAGCATGATGATCAGCCGGATGGTCATCGACCACCCGCCCACGCGGCGGTGCGGCGGCAGCTCCGGGCGTTGCGGTTCGGTGCGGTGGTCCTTTTCGGCGACGGGGGCGTCGGGGGTCACGATGGGTCTCTTCCGTTGGCTTTCGCGGCACGAACTAGGCCGTCCGCGCCGCAATGCAAGCATGACTGCGTTGCGTTCGGTGCCGAACCGCGCAAACGCGCCGCCCCGGCACCGAACCCGCACCGCCTTACAGGCGCTCGACGATCACCGCGATGCCCTGGCCGCCGCCGATGCACATGGTCATCAGGCCGAAACGGCCGCCGGTGCGCTGCAGCTCGTACAGCGTCTTCACGGTGATGATCACGCCGGTGGCGCCCACCGGGTGGCCCAGCGCCACGGCGCCGCCGTTCGGGTTGGTGCGCTCCGCCGGGAAGCCGAGTTCCTTGGACACCGCGCAGGCCTGCGCGGCGAAGGCCTCGTTGCTTTCGATCACGTCGATGTCGGCGATGGTCAGCCCGGCGCGCTGCAGCGCGATCGGCACCGCCGGGACCGGACCCAGGCCCATCACCTCCGGCGCCACGCCGGCGTGGCCCCAGGCGACCACGCGCGCCATCGGCTTCATGCCGCGGCGCTCCGCCTCACGCGCCGACACCAGCACGACCGACGCCGCACCGTCGTTGATGCTGGACGCGTTGCCGGCGGTCACCGTGCCGTCCTTCTTGAACACCGGCTTCAGCGTGCCGAGGCTTTCCGCCGTCGTGCCGGCGCGCGGATGCTCGTCGGTGTCGAACAGGGTGACGCCCTTGCGGGTCTTCAGCTCGACCGGGACGATCTGCTCCTTGAAGCGCCCCTCCGCGATGGCGGCCACGGCGCGGCGGTGGCTCTCGGCCGAGAAGGCGTCCTGCGCGGCGCGGTCCAGGCCGTAGCGGGCCGCCACGTTCTCCGCCGTGATGCCCATGTGGCCGTGGCCGAATGGGTCGGTCAGCGCGCCCACCAGCGCGTCCACCATCTGCGCGTCGCCCAGCCGCGCACCCCAGCGCATGCCGGTGGAGACGTACGGGGCGCGGCTCATGACCTCCGTGCCCGCGGCGACGGCAACGTCGCACTCGCCCAGGCGGATCATCTGCGAGGCCGAGACGATGGCCTGCAGCCCCGATCCGCACAGCCGGTTCAGCGTCATGGCCGGGGTCACGTCCGGGATGCCGGCGCGCATGGCGGCGACGCGGGAGACGTACATGTCGCGCGGCTCGGTCTGGATCACCTGACCGACGACGACGTGCTGCACCTCGGCCGGCGCCACGTCGGCGCGGCGCAGCGATTCGGTCATCACCAGGGCACCCAGGTCGGCCGGCGCCATGTCCTTGAGCGCCCCGCCGAAGTCGCCGACGGCCGTCCGCACCGCCCCGGCGATCACCACATCCTGCAAACCCGACATCACATCCCTCCTCGTTCTTCTCGTTCGGCGCATGCCGGCCGCCAGCCTAGGAGGGAAGCTCCGCAATCTCAAGGTGCGACAGACGGCACTGGCGGAAACCGCGCATCCGGCGGATAATCACTTGTACGGAGGATCGCGCCCCGCGCGCGCCGCCCGGAAAGACGCCCGCCAGAGGCGAAAAGCAGAAAGGGAGGACGAAGAGCCATGTCGTCGGCTGCGCTGCCGCGCGTCACCTATTCCAACATCGCCACCGACTTCACCCCGGTGCACGACCACCTGGACCGCCTGATCCCGGAGGTGAAGGCCACCCTGCTCGGCCGCGACCGCCCCAACCGCATCGCCGGACGCCCGGACGAGGACGGCGCGCCGTACGCCGCCGCCAGTCCCATCGACGGCCGCGTCACGCTCGGCCGCTTCGTGGAGGCCTCGCCCGCCGCCGTCGACCGCGCCGTGGCCGCCGCGCAGGCCGCCTTCGCCGACTGGCGGCACCGCCGCTGGCAGGACCGCGTGGCGGTGCTGCGCAAGGCGGCCGGCGTCCTCGATTCGCGCAAGTACGAACTCGGCACCGCCTGCCTGATCGAGGTGGGCAAGTCGCGGCTGGAGGCGATCGGCGAGGCGGAGGAGGCGGTGGACCTCATCCGCTACTACTGCGACGAGATGGAGCGCCACGGCGGCTTCCAGCAGCCCTTGCGGCGCGCCTTCCCGACCGAGGAGACCAGCGACGTCCTGCGCCCGCTCGGCGTCTTCGCCGTCGTGGCGCCGTTCAACTTCCCGCTGGCGCTGTCGGTCAACATGACGACGGCCGCCCTGCTGTCCGGCAACACGGTGGTCTACAAGCCCAGCCCCATGGCCGGCCTGACAGGCGCGCTCCTGGTGGACGCCTTCACCGAAGCCGGCGTCCCTGACGGCGTGCTCAACCTGATCTGCGGCGGGGCGGAGGTGGGTGAGCGGCTGGTCGAGCATCCGCAGGTGGCCGGCGTCGCCTTCACCGGTTCCTACCACGTCGGCATGGGCATCCACCGGGCACTTGCCGCCGGGCCGTGGGCCAAGCCGCTGGTCGTCGAGATGGGCGGCAAGAACCCCGCCTACGTCACGGCCAACGCCGATCTGGACGCGGCCGCCGCCGGCACCATGCGCTCCGCCTTCGGGCTCCAGGGGCAGAAGTGCAGCGCCTGCTCCAAGGTGTACGTGCACGATTCGGTGTACGACGACTTCCTCGCCCGCCTCGCCGAGGCCACCGGCCGCATCCGCATCGGCAACCCGGAGGAGCGCGACATCTTCATGGGCCCGGTGATCGACACACGCGCCCGCGACCGCTTCCAGGCCGCCGTGGCCGACGCCCGGCGCGACGGCCACGTGCTGCTGGGCGGCGCGGTGCTGGGCGGCGGCCTGTTCGACCACGGCCCGTACGTGCAGCCCACCGTCGTCACCGGGCTGCCCGCCGGCCACCGGATCAACACGGACGAGTTGTTCTTGCCCTTCCTCAGCGTCCAGCGCTTCACCAACCTGGACGATGCCATCGCCGACGGCAACCGCGTCGCCTACGGCCTGACCGCCGGCATCTACACGCAGGATGATGGCGAGCTCGAGCGCTTCCTCGACACGGCGGAGGCCGGCGTCCTCTACGCCAACCGCCCCAGCGGCGCCACCACGGGTGCCTGGCCAGGCATCCAGAGCTTCTGCGGCTGGAAGGGGTCGGGCGTCAGCGGCAAGGGCGGACTCGGCCCCTATTATCTGGCACAGTTCATGCGGGAGCAGAGCCGCACCATCCTGCGCGGCTGATGGGGAGTGACCGGTTCATGAGCCACGTCTTCCACCGCCACACCAAGGCCAGCTACCCCGTCGCCGTGCGCGGCGAAGGCCTGTACCTGTACGACGCCGACGGCCGACGCTACCTCGACGCGTCGGGTGGTGCCGCCGTCTCCTGCCTCGGCCATGGGCATCCGCGCGTGATCGAGGCGATCAAGCGTCAGGCCGACCAGCTGGCCTACGCCCACACCTCCTTCTTCACCAGCCAGCCGGCGGAGGAGCTGGCCGACACGCTGGCGGCTGCCGCGCCCGAGGGGCTGGACCGCGTCTACTTCGTCTCCGGCGGGTCGGAGGCGGTGGAGGCGGCGCTGAAGATGGCGCGCCAGTACCACATCGAGGCCGGCCAGCCGCAGCGCCGCCACATCATCGCCCGCTGGCAGAGCTACCACGGCAACACGCTGGGCGCCCTGTCGGCCGGCGGCAACCTGTGGCGCCGCAAGCAGTTCGAGCCCCTGCTGGTGGACATGCCGCACGTCTCCGCCTGCTACGCCTACCGCGGCCGCCGCGACGACGAGAGCGAGGAGGCCTACGGCCACCGCGTCGCCGACGAGTTGGAGGCGGAGATCCTCCGCCTCGGCCCCGACACGGTGGCGGCCTTCATCGCCGAGACGGTGGTCGGCGCCACCCTGGGCGCGGTGACCGCAGCACCCGGCTATTTCGCCCGCGTCCGCGAGATCTGCGACCGCCATGGCGTGCTGCTGATCCTGGACGAGGTGATGTGCGGCATGGGCCGCACCGGCACCCTTTATGCCTGCGAGCAGGAGGGCATCACCCCCGACCTCGTCACCATCGCCAAGGGGCTGGGCGGCGGCTACCAGCCGATCGGCGCGCTGATGGTGCACCGGCGCATCTTCGAGGCGATCCGCGACGGCTCCGGCTTCTTCCAGCACGGCCACACCTACCTCGGCCACCCCATCGCCTGCGCCGCCGCGCTGGAGGTGCAGAAGGTGATCGCCGAGGACGACCTGCTCGCCAACGTCCGCCGCCAGGGCGAGGCGCTGGCGGCGGCGCTGACGGCCCGCTTCGGCAACCACCGGCACGTCGGCGACATCCGCGGCCGTGGCCTGTTCCAGGCCATCGAGCTGGTCGCCGACCGCACGACCAAGGACCCGTTCGACCCCGCGCGGGCGGTCAACACGCGCATCAAGGCGGAAGCCATACGGCGCGGCCTGCTCTGCTACCCCATGGGCGGCACGGTGGACGGCCGGCTGGGCGACCACGTTCTGCTGGCCCCACCCTTCACCATCACGTCCGGCGACGTCGACACCATCGTCGGCCTGCTGGGCGAGGCGGTGGACGCGGTGCTGGCCTGAACAAGAAACCAACAGGAGGGTGACACGATGAGGACAAGGACGTTCGTGATAGGTCTGGCCGCCGCGGTGCTGGCCGGCGGTCTCGGTGCCGCCACCCCGGCGGCGGCGCAGCAGAAGTTCGTCACCATCGGCACGGGCGGCGTGACGGGCGTGTACTACGCCGTCGGCGGCGCCATCTGCCGCCTCGTCAACAAGGACCGCAAGACGCACGGCATCCGCTGCTCGGTGGAATCGACCGGCGGCTCGGTGTTCAACGTCAACACCATCCGCGGCGGCGAGCTGGACATGGGCATGACCCAGTCCGACGTGCAGTACAACGCGCTGAAGGGCGAGGCCAACTTCAAGGAGGCCGGCGCCTACCAGGACCTGCGCGTCGTCTTCTCCGTGCATCCGGAGCCGTTCACCGTGGTGGCCCGCCCCGACAGCGGCATCAAGCAGTTCACCGACATCAAGGGCAAGCGCTTCAACGTCGGCAACCCCGGCTCCGGCACACGGGCCTCGGTGGAGCAGCTGTTCAAGGAACTCGGCTGGTCGCTGAGCGACCTGTCCCTGGCGTCGGAGCTGAAGGCCGACGAACACGGGCCGGCGCTGTGCGACAACAAGATCGACGCCTTCTTCTACGGCGTCGGCCACCCGTCGGCCAACATCCAGGATCCCACCACCGCCTGCGGCGGAAAGCTGATCCCGGTCACCGGTGCCGCGGTGGACAAGCTGGTGCAGCAGTTCCCCTACCTCGCCAAGGTCAACATCCCCGGCGGCCTGTACGCCAACAACCCCGATCCCACGCCGACCTACGGCGTGGTGGCGACACTGGTCACCTCGGCCAAGGTGCCGGACGACATGATCTACGCGGTCACCAAGGCGGTCTTCGAGAACTTCGAGGAGTTCAAGAAGCTGCACCCGGCCTTCGCCAACCTGGATCCCAAGGAGATGCTGAAGAACGGCAACTCCGCCCCGATCCATCCGGGTGCCGCGAAGTACTACAAGGAAAAGGGCTGGATGTGATCGCGTAATCGCCCTCCCCCGCCCCCGGCGGGGGAGGGAGGGGGCAACAATCTTCCCAAGGATCAATCGTAGGTTGGGTTGAGCGCCAGCGAAAACCCAACGCGTCCGCGATGCGCGGGGTGTTGGGTCCAGACCCAACCTACGACGTCCCGGGCAGGCCGTTGCCCCCTCCCTCCCCCTGCGGAGCAGGGGGAAGGTTCAAATCGAAAGTCCCCCCATGACCGTCGAAGACGTCGACGCGCAGAAGCGTGCCCAGCTTGAGGAGATGGTCGCAGAGGCCGACGTCGGCGGGCGCAAGCCCTCCGGCTGGACCGCGCGCCTGCTCGTCGCCGTGCCGTTCCTGTGGTCGCTGTACCAGCTGTGGTACGCCTCGCCCCTGCCCTTCACCACGGGGCTGCTGATCCTCAACGACACGCAGGCGCGCGCCATCCACTTGGCGTTCGCGGTGTTCCTCGCCTTCCTGGCGTTCCCGGCGTTCAAGCGCTCGCCGCGCCGCCACGTGCCGCCGGCGGATTGGGCGTTCGCGCTGGCCGGCGCCTTCTGCGCCGCCTACCTCTACCTGTTCTACGGCGCGCTGGCGCAGCGGCCGGGCCTGCCGACCACGCTCGACCTTGCCGCCTCGGTGGCCGGGCTGCTGCTGCTGCTGGAAGCGGCGCGGCGCGCGCTGGGTCCGGCGCTGCCGGTCGTGGCGGCGGTGTTCGTGGCGTACATCTTCGCCGGCCCTTGGCTGCCCGACATGATCTCGCACAAGGGCGCCTCCGTCAGCCGCGTCATGTCGCACATGTGGCTGACGACGGAGGGCGTGTTCGGCGTGGCGCTGGGGGTGTCCTCCAGCTTCGTCTTCCTGTTCGTGCTGTTCGGCACGCTGCTGGAGCGCGCGGGGGCCGGCAACTTCTTCATCAAGCTGTCGTTCGCCCTGCTGGGCCACCTGCGCGGCGGGCCGGCCAAGGCGGCGGTGGTGTCGTCGGGGCTGACCGGCGTCATCTCCGGCTCCTCGGTCGCCAACGTGGTGACCACCGGCACCTTCACCATCCCGCTGATGAAGCGCGTCGGCTACCCCGCCCACAAGGCGGGCGCGGTCGAGTGCGCGGCCAGCGTCAACGGCCAGATCATGCCGCCGGTCATGGGGGCCGCCGCCTTCCTGATCGCCGAATACGTCGGCATCTCCTACGCCGAGGTGGTGAAGCACGCCTTCCTGCCGGCCATCATCACCTACATCGCGCTGTTCTACGTCGTCGACATCGAGGCGGCCAAGCTCGGCCTCACCGGCGTCAGGCGCACCCGGCAGCGCGACCTGAAGCGTTCCGGCCTGTCGTTCCTGATGACGGCGACTGGCTTCGTCGTGCTGTGCGGCGCCGTCTACTACGGCCTCGGCTGGACCAAGCAGGCGTTCGGCAACGCCACCATCTGGATCGCCGCGGCGGCCACGGCGGCGGCCTACCTCGGGCTGGTCGCCATCCGCGCCCGCCACCCGGACCTGGAGGTCGACGACCCCAAGGCCATGCTCACCGACCTGCCCGACGCGGGCGAGGTGGCCCGCACCGGCCTGCATTTCCTGGTCCCGGTCTTCGTCCTGGTCTGGTGCCTGATGGTGGAGGGGCTCTCCCCCGGCCTCTCGGCCTTCTGGGGCACGGCGACGCTGATCGCCGTGGTGGCGACGCAGCGCCCGCTGACCTCCCTGTTCCGCCGCGAGCGCGACCTCGCCACGCCGCTGCGCCTGGGGCTGGCGGACGTGGGCGACGGCATGGTGCTGGGGGCGCGCAACATGATCGGCATCGCCATCGCCACGGCGGCGGCGGGCATTATCGTCGGCACCGTCTCGCTGACCGGCGTCGGGCTGGTGCTGACCGAACTGGTCGATTTCCTGTCCGGCGGCAACCTGATGGTTATGCTGCTGCTGACGGCGGTGATCTGCCTGATCCTCGGCATGGGCATGCCGACCACCGCCGCCTACGTGGTGGTGGCCACGCTGATGGCGCCGGTGATCGTGGAACTGGCGGCGCAGAACGATCTCGCCGTGCCGCTGGTGGCCGTGCACCTGTTCGTCTTCTACTTCGGCCTGATGGCGGACGTGACGCCGCCCGTGGGTCTGGCCGCCTTCGCCGCCTCCGCCATATCCGGCGCCGATCCGGTGAAGACCGGGGTGCAGGCCTTCCGGTACGAGATCCGCACCGGCCTCCTGCCCTTCATCTTCATCTTCAACACCGAGCTGCTGATGATCGGCATCGGCGGCCCCGCGCACTTCGCCCTGGTGGCGGGCAGCGCGCTGCTGGCCATGCTGATGTTCGTCGCCGCCACGCAGGGCTGGTTCCTGGTGAAGAGCCGCTGGTACGAATCCGCGGCCCTGCTGCTGGTCTGCTTCACGCTGTTCCGGCCGGGCTTCTGGATGGACCTGATCCATCCGCCCCACGACAGCGTGCCGGCACAACGCATCGAGGAGATCGCCGCCGCGGCCCCGCCCAACGGCGCCCTCCACCTGCGCGCCATCGGCGAGACGGTGAGCGGCGAGACCGTGCAGAAGGCCATCCGCCTGCCGCTCGGCGACGGGCGCTCGGGTGCGGAGCGGCTGAAGGCCGTGGGCGTCACCCTGCGCCAGGAGGACGGCAAGGTGCTGGTCGACGACATCCGCTTCGGCAGCGTCGCCAACCGCCTGGGCCTCGACCTCGACTGGCAGATCCAGGAACTGCTGCTGCCGGCCGAACGGCCGTCCAAGCACTGGATGTTCATCCCCGCCCTGTTGCTGCTGGGCATCGTCGTGCTGTTGCAGCGCCGCCGCCGGCCGATCGCGCGGATGCACGCCGGCGCGCGCACGGCCTGAAGGGAGAAGCGGCTCATGCACGTGATCGTCCTCGGCGCCGGCATCGTCGGCATGGCGTCCGCCTACGCCCTCTCCCGCGACGGCCACGCCGTGACGGTGGTGGACCGCGCCCCCGGCGTCGGGCTGGAGGCCAGCTTCGCCAACGGCGGGCAGCTCAGCTACAGCTACGTCGCCCCGCTGGCCGGGCCGGCGGTGCCGAAGTCCATCCCCGGCTACCTGTTGCGCGCGGACTCGCCCCTGCGCTTCGCCCCGGCGGCCGACCCGCACCAATGGCGGTGGATCCTGCGCTTCCTCGCCGCCTGCACCGAGGCGCAGAGCCGCCTCACCACCCGCCGCCTGCTGGCGTTGGGCAGCCTCAGCCGCCGCGCGCTGCACGCGGCGGTGGACGAGCACGGCCCGGCGCTGGACTTCGCCTACGCCCGCAACGGCAAGCTGGTCGTCTACTCCACGCCCGAAGGCTTCGAATCCGCGCAGGCCCAGATGGCCTACCAGCGCGAACTGGGCTGCGAGCAGCAGGCGGTGGACGCCGACGGCTGCGTGGCGATCGAACCGGCGCTCGCCACCCTGCGTCCGCGCCTGACCGGCGGCATCCACACGCCGAGCGAGGAGGTCGGCGACTGCCACGGCCTGTGCGAGAGCCTGCGCCGCATCCTGGAAGCCGCCCCGACCCCCGCCACCTTCCGCCTGGGCACGACGGCGCTGAACCTGCGCCTGGAGCAGGGCCGCGTCACCGGCCTGGACACCGACCAGGGGGTGATCGGGGCGGACGCCGTGGTGCTGGCGGCGGGCGTCGGCAGCACCCGCTTCGCCCGCGGCGCCGGGCTCGACCTGCCGATCTACCCGCTGAAGGGCTACAGCGTCTCCGCCCCGATGCTCGATCCCGCCAAGGCACCGAAGGTCAGCATCACCGATTCCGCCCGGCGCATCGTCTACGCCCCCATCGGCGGCGACCTGCGCGCCGCCGGCATCGCCGACCTCGTCGGCCTCGACGCGGCGATCCACCCCCGCCGCCTGGACCTCGTGGCGCGGGAGACGCGCGCCGCCTTCCCCGGCGCCGCCGACTACGACCGCATCCGCCCCTGGTCCGGCCTCCGCCCGGCCACGCCGACCGGCGCCCCGCTGCTCGGCCCCACGCCGGTGCCCGGCCTGTGGCTCAACACCGGCCACGGCGCCCTCGGCTTCACGCTCGCCATGGGTTCGGGACGCGTCGTCGCCGACCTGATGGCCGGCCGCACGCCGGAGATACCGGTGGACGGGTTCCTGGTGTGAAAGGTGGGTGTGAAAGGTGATCGACGTTGGGTTTTCACCTGCGGTTCAACCCAACCTACTGAAAACATTCCACAATCGTCATGGCCGGGTCCAGTCCCGGCCATCCACGCACCTCGGATCGGTCGGAGAGCGTGGATGCCCGGGACAAGCGCGGGCATGACGAAGAGAGGAATCGTAGGTTGGGTTGAGCGCCAGCGAAAACCCAACGTCGGAGCCGTCTTTACCCCTTGGCCGCCGGCCTCACGGTGCGGCAGCGGCGCTTCAGCACCTCCATGGCGGGGGTCAGCTGCTCCTCCTCCACCGCGAAGGTGGCGGAATCGAGCCAACGGCCGTCGGCGGCGCTCAGCCCAACTTCCAGCATGCCGGGCGTCCACGAGACGGCGGCGTCGACGACGCCGTCCTCCACCTCGGCCGAGGCCACGTCGACGAAGCGGCCGAGGTCGCCCAGCACGGCGGTGTCGTCCCACGGCTCCTCGGCCACGAAGTCGAGAAGGTCGGTCAGCCCGCCCACCGACCGGCAGCGGGTGATCGGCGCGTAGACTTCCGCCACCGCGGCCGAGAACACGTCGAGCGCGGCCAGCAGGCGCGCGTCCTCCGCGGCTTCCGCCTCCTCGTCGTAGGCGTCCTCCGCCGTCCCCTCCTCGCCGTCACGGTCCGGCAGGCGCTGCTCGAACAGGCCGACGAAGGCCAGCAGGCCGGCGCCGTCCGCCGGGTCGGCGGTCAGCTCCTGGTCTTCCATATGGTCGGCCGCATCCTCGAAGGACGCAATGATCCGGCGCAGCAGCGCCCGGCGGTCGCTGGGGTCCAGGTAGGACAGCGGCTCCGGGTCCAGCCACACGGGCAGCAGGCGCAGCGTCTCGCCCTCCGCCAGCAATTCGGCGCCGGCGAACGCCTGCTCCAGCAGGTGCACGGGCGGCGCCGATTCGGCCTCGTCCGTCACCTCGGCCACGAACCAGTACAGGCTGGCGGACGTCCGCTCGCCGGCATCGTTGACGCGGTCGACCATCTCGGACAGCGATTCCACGTCGTCCATGAAGGCCATCTGCTCGTCGTCGCGCAGCTTCTGCACGGCGACGTCGATCACCGCCTGCCGGCCGTTGTCCAGCAGCTCGTCCAGCAACTCGTCGAAGCGCGGATCCTCGGCGCGCCACAGCCGCACCAGGCGGTCGGCGGGCGTGCCCGTGAAGCGCTCGCGCGGCGTCTTCGCGCTGTCGTCCCAGTCGTCGTCGCGTCGGCCCACTTGCCCCTCCCATCCCGCGGTGCGCGGCCGGCGATCTTAGGGACGCCGCGCCATCAGGTCGATGAATGATTTCAGACCGATGATTGATTTATGGGTGCATGGGCGCGCAGCCCAGCCATGCCGGCCCGTCATTTGCTTCCCTTGCCACGGATGCGTCGATCTACACCATGCGTGCCCGTTGCTCCCGGCCGCGGACCGGGGCAATCTCCCCAGGACGTCGCAGACAAACAGGGCACCCGCCGAAGGGAAGCCCGGAACGGGAGGTTCCGTCATGTTCGGATTGATGCAGCAGCGCCCGCTGATGATCTCGTCGCTGCTCACGCACGCGGCCCGCCACCACAAGGACGCCGGGGTGGTGTCGAAGACGGTCGAGGGCGACGTGCACCGCTACACCTACGTCGAGGCGGAACGGCGCGCCCGGCGCCTCGTGCGCGTCCTGCAAAAGCTGGGGGTCGGCGCGCAGGACCGGGTCGGCACGCTGGCCTGGAACGGCTACCGGCATTTCGAGCTGTACTACGCCGTCTCCGGCATGGGGGCGGTCTGCCACACCATCAACCCGCGCCTGTTCCCGGACCAGATCGCCTTCATCGTCAACCACGCCGAGGACAAGGTGCTGTTCGCGGACACCACCTTCGCCAAGCTGGTCGAGGGGCTGGCGCCCCGTTTCGCCGGCAGCGTCAAGGCCGTGGTCATGATGTGCGACGCCGCCCACATGCCGGAGATGAGCCTGCCCGCCGGAATGGCCTTGCACTGCTACGAAGACCTCATGGCGGCGGCCGACGAGGATTACGAGTGGCCGGAGTTCGACGAGAACACCGCCAGCTCGCTCTGCTACACCTCCGGCACCACGGGCGACCCGAAGGGTGTGCTCTACAGCCACCGCTCCACCATCCTGCACGCCTACGGCATCTGCCTGGCCGACACCATGGGCCTGCGCTCGGTCGACCGCGTGCTGCCCGCCGTGCCGATGTTCCACGTCAACGCCTGGGGCACGCCCTACGGCGCGCCGCTGGTCGGCGCCACGCTGGTGATGCCCGGCCCGCACCTGCTGGGCGCCCCCATGGCGGAGCTGATGAACGCCGAGCGCGTCACCGTGGCCGCCGGCGTGCCGACCATCTGGATGAGCCTGCTCCAGCACCTGCAGAACTCCGGCAGCCGGCTGGAGACGGTCAAGCAGCTGATCATCGGCGGCTCCGCCTGCCCCCGCATGCTGATGGAGGAGTTCGACAGCCAGTTCGGCGTGCGCGTCGACCACGCCTGGGGCATGACGGAGCTGAGCCCCATCGGAACCTACAACCGCTTCAAGGCCTCCAACGCCGACGCCACCGGCGAGGACGCCATGCGCATCCGTATGACGCAGGGCCGCGTGCTGTACGGCGTCGACATGAAGATCGTCGGCGGCGACGGGCAGGAACTGCCGTGGGACGGCAAGGCCTTCGGCGACCTGTACGTCAAGGGCCCGTGGGTGTGCAGCGCCTACTACAACGTGGCCCCCGACGGCGTGACGCACGACGAGCAGGGGTGGTTCCGCACCGGCGACGTGGCGACCATCGACGCCGAAGGCTACATGAACATCACCGACCGCTCGAAGGACGTGATCAAGTCCGGCGGCGAGTGGATCAGTTCCATTGAGCTGGAGAACATCGCCGTCTCCCACCCCGACGTGGCGGAGGCCGCGGTGATCGCCGCCCTGCACCCGAAGTGGGACGAGCGCCCGCTGCTGATCGTCGTGCCGAAGCCCGGCCGCTCCATCGACCGCGACGCCATGCTCGCCTTCTACGAGGGCAAGGTCGCCAAGTGGTGGCTGCCCGACGACGTGGTGGTGGTGGAGGAACTGCCGCACACCGCCACCGGCAAGCTGCTGAAGACCTCCCTGCGCGATACGTTCCGCGAGCACTACATGAAGCAGTGAGGTGACGGGGGCGTTGGGCAACGCGACGCCCAACGCCCCCGCCCGCCAAAAAACAACGGGAGAGAAAGAGACACCCCATGGACATGTCCGGCGAGCACCGCATCCCCGCCCCGCCGCAGGCGGTGTGGGACGCGCTGAACGATCCCGAGGTGCTGAAGGCCTGCATCCCCGGCTGCAAGGAGCTGGAGCGCACCTCCGACACCGAGTTCACCGCCACCGTCTCCACCAAGGTCGGGCCGGTCAGCGCCACCTTCAAAGGGGCGGTCACCCTGTCCGACATCGACCCGCCCAACGGCTACACCATCGCCGGCCAGGGCCAGGGCGGGGCCGCCGGCTTCGCCAAGGGCAACGCCCGCGTCGCCCTGACGCCGGACGGCGACGGCACGGTGCTGCGCTATGAGGCCAAGGCCGACGTGGGCGGCAAGCTGGCGGCCATCGGCAACCGCCTCGTGGCCGGGGTGGCGCGCAAGACGGCCGACCAGTTCTTCACCAACTTCGCCACCCGCCTCGGCGGCGGCGAGCCGCCCGCCGATGCGGACGCCAGCAGCGGCGACGGTGTCAAAGAAGAGACGCAAGACGAAAGCGATTGAACCGGCAGCCCCGTGAGCGGATTTTTCAGCGCGATTTGGCGTTAAAATCCGCTCACGGTAAGGTCACATGCCGCCCCTGCCCCGGAAACTGACTCTCTCCCTCGCCGCCGTCCTGCTTGTGCTTGCCGGATGGCTGAGCTTCGCCGCCTGGAGCGACTACGCCCGCCACAGCGGCGAGGCGGACGCCACCTACAGCGAGCTGCTGTCCATGGCCGGCCGCGGCGAGATGGCCTCCGTCACCTTCGCGCAGGGCGCCGCGCACGCCACCGCCACCGACGGCCGCCGCTTCCGCTCCGTCGTCCCCGTCACCGACGAGCTGCTGAAGGAGCTGCGCCGCCACGACGTCGCCCTGGCCTTCGAGGAGGGCGGCGGCCTCGTGGCCAAGACCGGCACGGTGCTGGAGAAGATGGCGCCGCTGCTGATCCTCGGCCTGCTGGTGGCCGGTCTGGCGCTGAGCGGCGGGCAGATGTTCGGCCTGAACCGCGCCACGCGCGTGGCCCCCGACGACACCGGCGTGACCTTCGCCGACGTGGCCGGCGTGGACGAGGCGAAGGAGGAGCTGCAGGAGACCGTCGAGTTCCTCAAGGATCCCCACCGCTTCGCCAAGGCCGGTGCCCGCGTGCCCAAGGGCCTGCTGCTGGTCGGCCCCCCCGGCACCGGCAAGACCATGCTGGCCAAGGCGGTGGCGGGCGAGGCCGGCGTGCCGTTCTTCACCGCGTCGGGCTCCGACTTCGTGGAGATGTTCATCGGCCTGGGTGCCGCGCGCGTGCGCAGCCTGTTCCGCCAGGCCCGCGCAAAGGCCCCCTGCATCCTCTTCATCGACGAGATCGACGCGCTGGCCGGCAAGCGCGGCGAGGCGACCTCGCACAGCGAGCGCGAGCAGACGCTGAACCAGCTTCTGGTCGAGATGGACGGCATCGTCACGGGCGGCGACGTCATCGTCATCGCCGCCACCAACCGGGCGGAGATGCTGGACGCCGCCGTGCTGCGCCCCGGCCGCTTCGACCGCCACATCCACGTGAACCCGCCCGACGTGGCGGGGCGCGAGGCGATCCTCGGCGTGCACGCCGGCCGTCTCACCCTCGCCGCCGACGTCTGCCTGCACACGCTGGCGCGCGGCACGCCGGGCTTCTCCGGCGCCGAACTCGCCAACCTGCTGAACGAGGCCGCACTGTCGGCCGCCCGCCAGGGCCGCGTCGTGGTCACCCACGCCGACATCGAATACGCCAAGGACCGCGTCCTCTTGGGCAACGAGCGCCGCAGCCTCGCGCTCTCCGACCACGAGCGGCGGCTGACCGCGGTGCACGAGGCCGGGCACGCGCTGGTCTCCATCCGCTGCCCGGCGGCCGACCCGATCCACAAGGCGACCATCATCCCGCGCGGCCGCGCGCTGGGCATGGTCGTGCGCCTGCCCGAAGGCGACCGCGTGTCGCTGTCACGCGCCAAGCTGGAGGCCGACATCGCCGTCGCCATGGCCGGCCGCGCCGCCGAGGATCTGGTGTTCGGCGGGCAGGCCGTCACCACCGGCGCCGAGGCCGACTTCCGCGCCGCCACCGACATCGCCCGGCGCATGGTGACATCCTGGGGCATGAGCGAGCTGGTCGGCTGCGTCGCCCACACGGCCGGCGAATCCTCGGAACGCATGGCGTGGCGCATCGACGAGGAGGTCCGCCGCATCACCGACGAGGGCATGGAGCGCGCCCGCCGCCTGCTCACCACCGACCGCCGCGCCCTCGACGCCATCGCGGAGGCGCTTCTGGAGCGCGAGACCCTGACCGGCGCGGAGATCGAGGAACTGGCGGGGGCGGAGCTGGAGACCGAGGCCGCGTGAGGCGCGCACGACGTTGGGTTTTCGCTGCGCTCAACCCAACCTACTGAAAATCCTGCATTATCGTCATGGCCGGGCCCAGTCCCGGCCATGACGATAAATAGGGAGCCGTAGGTTGGGTTGAGGCGCCAGCCGCAAAACCCAACGGCACGCACCTACCCCTGCAGCCGCAACCCCGTCTTCTTCAGGATCTTCGTGCTGTACAGCACCGTGTGCCCGCGCGCCCGGTCGCCCAGCAGCTCCGCCATCTCCTCCATGCGCCGGGCGACCTCCGCGCGGTCCTTGGCGTGCACCATGGCGAACAGGGTGTAGGGCCATTCGGGCGGGCGGGCCGGGCGGCGGTAGCAGTGGCTGACGTACGGCAACGCCGCCAGGATCCGCCCGGCCTCGTCGATCACGTCCTCCGGCACCTCCCACACCGTCATGCCGTTGGCGACGTAGCCCAGCTTGTAATGGTTCGGCACCGCCGCGATGCGGCGCACCACACCCAGCGCCAGCAGCCGTTCGAACCGCGCGATGACCTCCTCGGCCGGGATGCCCAGCTGTTCGCCGACGGCGGCGAAGGGGCGCGCGGTCACCGGCAGGCCGGCCTGCGTGGCGACGATCAGGCGGCGGTCCATGTCATCCAGCGTCATGCCGTGAACCTCAGGTCCAGGTAGTATTCGGCCTGCTTGGGGAAGTTGAAGACCTCCAGCCCCGTCGCCGCCTCGATCTCCGCGATCGCCCCGGCGACGCGCTCCGGCGTCTCCGTCGCCAGCACGAACCACATGTTGAGTTCATGGTCGCGGGCGTAGTTGTGCGCCACCTCGGGCAAGGCGTTGACGATGCCGGCGACGCGCTCGAAATCCTCGGCCGGCACCTTCAGCGCCGCCAGCGTGAGCCCGCCGCCCATGCGCTCGGCGTGGTACATGGGGCCGAAACGGGTGAGCAGCCCACCCTCCACCATCGCCCGCACGCGCGCCACCACCTCGTCCTCGCCCAGGCCCAGCTCCGCGCCGACGGCGGCGAACGGCCGGTCCTCCAGCGGCAGCCCGTCCTGCAGACGGTTGATCAGCTTGCGGTCCAGATCATCCATCACGCCCTCCGCGCCACGCCGTAGCAGGGCGCCGTCTGCTTGAAGCGGCGCACGGTGAACAGCAGCTCGTGCGGCACGTCGGTCAGCCGGCAGGCCTCGGCGGCGGCGTCCACCACCGCGCGCACCTCGTCGGCGTCACGCCCGTGGATCATGGTGAACAAATTGTACGGCCACGCCGTCCGCCGCGGCCGCTGGTAGCACAGCGAGACGCCCCGGCAGCGCGCCAGCCCCTCCCCCGCCGCGTCGACCATCGCGTCCGGAATGTCCCACACCACCATGGCGTTGGCGGTGAAGCCCAGCGCGCCATGGTCGACGATGACCCCGAAGCGGGAGATGGCGCCGGCCTCGCTCAGCGCCCGGATGTCGGCGATGACCTCCGCCTCGCTCACCCCCAGTTCGGCGGCGATGGCCGCATACGGCCGTTCCACCAGCGGCAGGCCGCGCCGCAGCCGGCCCAGCAGGCGTTGCGTCAGTTCCATAGTGGGAACCCCAGGTCCAGTTGGTGGGCGCGCACCATCGGCAGTTCCAGCACCTCCAGCCCCGTGGCTTGGCCGATGGCGGCGATCACCGCCTCCACCCGCTCCCGCGACGGCGCGGTGACGACGAACCACAGGTTCAGCCGGTGGGCGCGCTGGTAGTTGTGGTTGACCTCCTCAAACCCACCGACGATGGCCGCCACGCGGTCCAGGTCGTTGGCCGGCACCGCCATGGCGGCCAGCGTCGACGACCCCACCCGGTTCGGCCGGAAGGTGGCGCCGACGCGCGCCACGGCGCCCGACGCCTGCAGCCGCTTCAGGCGCTCCAGCACCTCCCGCTCCGTGCAGCCCAGGCGGGCGGCGACGGTGGCGTAGGGCTGCGGGTCCAGCGGGAAGTCGCGCTGGAACTCGTTCAGCAGGCGGCGGTCCAGCTCGTCCATGGCGCGCCTTCCCCTTTAGAATCCGATGCGGCCGGCGCGGGCGGTGAAGAAGATGCCGCTGGGCTTGTCGGCGGCGATCTCGCCCACCTCGGCCAGCGTGCCGGTGCTGTAGACCTTGACCCGGTCGGTGTCGCGCACGGACACCCACACCCGCTCGCCGCGCGGCGTGAACTCCAGGTGCAGCACGCCCTTGCCCGGCGTCAGCGTGGAGACGACCTTGCGCGCCGGCACGTCGATGACCTGCAGCTTGTCGTAGTCGGGCACGGCGAAGTTCACCCACACCTGCCGCCCGTCCGGCCGCGCCACCACGAACACCGGCTGCCCGGCCACGGGGATGCGCGCCGTCTCGGTCCAGGTGGTGGAGTCCACGACCAGCACCTCGTGCCGGCCGATGGCCGGCAGGAACACCAGGTTGCCGGCGAAGCCCCACCCTTCCAGGTGCGGCATCTTGAAGACGGGCAGCGGCTGCTCGCCCCGCCCATACCCGTCCATCACCCGCTTCACCCCGGCGTCCGGGTCCCACAGGTCGAGCACGGCAAGGCCGTCCTCCCCGAACAGGCCGGCGATGTAGAAGCGGCCGTCCGGGCTGACCAGCGCGTCGTAGGGCTGCTTGCCGATGTTCGGATACTTGCGCACACGCGGGTTCTTCGGGTCCGACAGGTCGGCCAGCCAGATTTCCCCGCCGTCGTACAGGCTGAAGGCGAAGCGGTTGCCCGGCGCGTCCTCCAGCCCAACGACCTTGGACCGCGCGCCGTCCGGGCCGTAGACGGCCGGAATGTCGGCGACGAGGTCCAGCGTCGCGGCGTCGAACACCCTGACGCCGCCCGGCTCGTAGTTCGCCACGGCGACCAGCCGCCCGTCCTCGGAGATGGCGCCGCCGATGGAGTTGCCGGCCTGCATGACCCGCTTCTCGATGCAGCGCCCCAGCAGGTCGACCTTGCTTAGCCCCCCGTCGCGCCCGAACACGAAGGCGTAGCGCCCGTCGCGCGAGACGACGGCCGAGGCGTGGCTCAGGTCGCCCAGCCCCTCCACGGTCGCCAGCGTCGTGTTGGCGGTGTTCTCCACCACCTTGACGCGCCCCACCGCGCGCTCGATGACGATGCCCAGGTCGTTGGTGCCGCGCGGCTCCGCGCTGCCGCAGGCGGCAAACGCCGGGCCCGTGGACAACAGGGTAGCGGTCAGGCCCATCAGGGCCAGGGAACGGCGAAGGGTCATTGGTCCAGTCCCCGGCGCAGCCGGTCGATCATCCAGCGCGCCTCGTCGGCGGTGAGCAGGCCGCGCCACGGCGGCATCGGCGTGCCGGGGATGCCGTCCAGCACCACCTCGGCCAGCGCGTCCGGCGCCTTGGCCTGCAGGAATTCAGGCAACAGCGGCGCGCCCAGGCCGCCCTTCATGGTCATGCCGTGGCACGACCCGCAGTCCTGCCGCAGCATGTAGTCCAGCTCCGCCTGCCGCGTGGGCGCCGGGTCGGCGGCAAACGCCGGCAACGCGAGAAATGCAAAGACGGCGGCCACGTAGGTTGGGTCGAGACCCAACACTCTGCGCACCGCGGAACCGTTGGGTTTTCGCTGGCGCTCAACCCAACCTACGGCGTGCGGCCGGCGGCTACGCATCGACCGTCTCCCGGCCCAGCGGCGCCGGCTCCCGCAGGTCGGGCGCCAGTTGGCGGGCCAGCGACACGACGCGGCCGATGATGATCAGGCAGGGCGACGGCAGGTCGGTGCGGGCCGTGCGCTCCGGCAGGTCGTCCAGCGTGCCCAGGCACACCACCTGATCCGCCGTCGTGCCGGCGCACACCACGGCGGCCGGCGTCGCCGCCGGCAGGCCGGCGGCGATCAGTTGCCGGCGGATCTCCGCCACGTTCATCAGGCCCATGTAAAAGACCAGCGTGGTGTTGAGGTCGGCCAGACTCGCCCAGTCCACCTCCAGGTCGCGGTCCTCGCGGCCGTGGCCGGTGACGAAGCGCACGCTGGTGGCGAGGCCCCGGTGCGTCATCGGGATGCCCGCCGCCGCGCCGCAGCCGGTCGCCGCCGTGACACCCGGCACGATGTCGAAGGGGATGCCGGCCTCGGCCAGCACCAGCGCCTCCTCGCTGCCACGCCCGAAGACGTAGGGGTCGCCGCCCTTCAGCCGGACGATCGTCCGCCCGGTCCGGCCCAGCCGCACCAGCAGCGCGTTGATCTCGTCCTGCGGCAGGGTGTGCTGCTTGGGCGCCTTGCCGACGAAGACGCGTTCGGCGGTCGCGGGGACGAGGGCCAGGATGCCGGGGCTGACCAGCCGGTCGTAGACGACGACGTCCGCCCGTTCGATCAGGCGCACCGCCTTGACCGTCAGCAGGTCCGGGTCGCCGGGCCCGGCGCCCACCAGGTATATCCGTCCAACAGCCATGTTCGGTTCCGATCGCTGTCGCCGTTGATGCCCGCATGCTCCGGCACTCCGCCGCCGAACCCCTTGATGGATGTCAAGCTGACGGGATTTTGGGCAGAACCGCGCCGTCATCATCGGTACGCCGGTCGCGGATCGAACCCGCGCGGCACCGCTGGAACTTTCGCTCCGCCGCGGTGACCAAACCGACGAAAGGCGTCTTCCAACCGGAGATTTCGGGATGAGCATGAAGAGTTTTGCCGCTGGCATCGTCGTTGGCGCCCTGGCGTTCGGGTCCATCGCTGCCTTGGCCCAGCAATTGCCGATCGTGCACGGCCTCATCGGAGTAACCAAAGGCTACGGCACCGCCACGGCGGCGTGTGTGACCGACAGCGGAGGGCTTGCCAACGGGTCCAGGATCGAGGCCATCCCCATGCCGCTCGGCGATCAGAGTGGCAATCTGGTCACCGCCGTGACCTTTCGCTGCCTGTGGTGATGGGGCGTACCGGAGGACATCACGGCTCCACCACCACCTCGCCCTTCATATGCGGGTGCGGAACGCAGTGGTAGGGGTAGCGGCCGGGCGTGGAGAAGGTGCGCCGGTACTGGTCGTCGGGCATCATCCGCTCCGACTTTTCGCCGTCGTCGAAGGCCACGTCGTGGCTGGTACGTTTCTCGGCGTTGCGCCAGACGACGGTGTCGCCGGCCTTCACCGTCACCGACGCGGGTTCGTACCGGTTCTTGTCGATCAGCACCTCGACCTCGGCCGCCGAAGCGGTGCCGGTGATCGACGCGATCAGGATCGCGGGAAGCGCCAGATTTCGCATGACGATCTCCTCAATGGAGGGACACGAAGGGGAGCAAGGCTGCCTCTCGACAGATCGGCGCGCGCGCATCACGATCGGCAAGAGATGGGAGGGCGCGATGAAGCACGCTGAGAGGGCCAAGGCGAACGATGCTCAGGCGTTCCATCGAAAGAAGACGGTGGCCGCCTGGAACGCGTTCGATGAAAGGCACGGCCGCTTCGCCGACGAGTGGAACCAGGACTTTCTTCCGGACGGCAAGGAGCCATGCGATCAAAGCGGCCAACTCAAATCCACTGATCACGCAAAGCCGACAGCACCGTAGGTTGGGCCAACCGCAGGGCGGCCCAACACCCCTTTCCGTGGAAGGGAGTGTTGGGCCGCGCTGGCGCTTGGCGCCAACCTACGCTTGCTGGTCGTAACCTACTGCTTGACCGCGTTGATGCCGGCTTCCGCGTTGTCCAGGCCCAGCTTGTAGTCCACCGACACGTGGTGGAAGCGGGCGTTGGTGTAGTCGTCGTGGATGGCGAAGCCGATGGTGTACAGCTTGCCCGGCTCGATGCTGATGTCGCCCTGCTTGTCGGACGCCAGCTTGCGCACGATGGTCACCGTCCAGGTGCCGTCCGCCAGCGAACCGGTCCCGCTGCCGCCCTGGCCGCCGGTCATCACCCGCTCGGCCGAGACGTGGCCGTCCTCCAGGCTGTTGGTGCCCGACTTCCAGCGCACCAGGTCCATGAACACGCCCTCGCCCATCAGCTGCGCCAGATCGGCGTCCGGCTTGGTCTTGTCCCAGCCGCCGCGCGGGCTGTCCTTGATGGAGATGGCGGTGCGGGTCTGGGGCAGGTACTTGGTGATGTTCTGCCCGGCCGCCGCATCCGGCATGGAGCGCGCGTCGTGGTGGCAGGTGGACCAGCAGCCGCTGCGGTCGGCGTCCGCCACCTTGCCGGCGTCGATCAGGAAGGCCAGCTTCACCTGGTTCTCCGGATCCAGCTTGCCGCCGTCGGCGAAGGGAACCGGCGCGTGCGGGTTGGCCGGCCACTGGAAGCGCATGATCAGGTTGGATCCGTCGTGCGCAGCCTGGACGGACAGCGGGATGGAGGCCGGCTTGCCGGGGATCGGCGTCGTTTCCGCCTTCTGGCCCGCCGCCATCTTGGCGCCCATGTCCGCCTGCTCGCCCTCGTGGCAGCCGGAGCACGCCTCGCCCTTCTTGAAGGCGCGCGCACCGCCGTGGTCGGGTCCGTTCTGGATCCACTCGAACGAGGTCTGGCCCGGATAGAACAGCGTCACCTTCTTGGCCGGCACCTTCGCCCAGTCGACGGCCGGCGCCGCGACCGAAGCCGACGCGCCACCGGTCGCCGGAGCAGCCGGGGCCGGAGCAGCCGGCGCCGGTTCGGCGGCCGGAGCGGCGGCAACAACCGGCGCGGCAGCCGGAGCAGCCGGGGCAGCCGGAGCCGGCGCGACCGCCGGCACCACGGCCGGAGCCGCAGGCACAGGCGCGGCAGCGGTCTGCACCGGCTTCGCCGGAGCGGGCGCAGCCGCCGGCGTGGCGGCGACCTTCTCGCCCTCTTCCTTCTCCAGCAGCTGGTGCACCGGCTTGTGCGCGATGCCCTTGTGGCAGTCGATGCAGGTCATGCCGTCGGCCTTGGCCATCTCGTGCTGCTTCTTGGCGCGCTGCTTCTGCTTGTCCGCGGCCATGCCCTCGAAGGAGTGGCAGTTGCGGCATTCCAGCGAATTGTTGGCCTTGAAGCGCGCCCATTCGTTCTTGGCCAGCTGCAGGCGCTTGGCGTCGAACTTCTCGGGCGTGTCGACGGTGCCCAGCGCCCAGTGCAGCAGTTCGTTGGAGGCCTGGATCTTGCGCTGGATCTTGTGGATCCAGTCTTTCGGCACGTGGCAGTCCGGGCACGTCGCGCGCACGCCGGTGCGGTTCTCGAAATGGATCGTCTTGGTGTATTCCTGGTACACGTTGTCCTTCATCTCGTGGCACGAGATGCAGAACTCCATCGTGTTCGTCGCCTCCATGGCGGTGTTGAAGCCGCCCCAGAACACGATGCCCGAGACGAAGATCACCGCCACACCGGCCAGCGAGGCGCCCAGGATGCGCACGCGCCGAAGACGTGTCCAGACGCTTTCCGTCGCCATGGCACCACCTATTCAAACCGTTCGAACAGAAAAGAAAAGGCGTCCCGCGGTGCCGTGCCCCGCGGGACGCCTTTCACGCTCAGTAGACGTCGTGCTGGGTGTTCAGCACGTTGAACTTGCCGGTCGGCGTGATCAGCTTGGGATCCTTGATCACGGTCTTCAGCTTGCGGGTCTTGTCGTCGATGACGACGATCGCCGACGGGTCGGTCTTGCCGGCCCAGATCGAGAACCACACCTCGTCGCCCGCCTCGTTGTACTCGGCGTGCACGACGCGCTTGATCGCCTTGGTCTCCGGCAGGTCGGCCATCTTCGCGACGTTGATGACCTCCGCCCCCTTGGCGAGGTTGTCGATGTGGAACACCGACACCGACTCCGCCAGTTCACGCTCGGGGTGCAGCGGCGCGTCGGCCCACAGGTTCTTCGACTTCGGGTGCGTCTTCACGAACAGCGACCCGGCGCCGTGGTTCT
>Ga0196970_1000295_pt1 | contig 68191 bp, 60 predicted proteins | sample S1v_513CmetaG_FD_148672 | JGI IMG/M metagenome (GOLD analysis project Ga0196970, IMG submission 148672) | Soil microbial communities from Anza Borrego desert, Southern California, United States - S1+v_5-13C | ecosystem: Environmental > Terrestrial > Soil > Desert | place: USA: California...
GAGCGAGATCACCGCCACCTCGGTGGTGCCGCCGCCGATGTCGATGACCATCGAGCCGCGCGCCTCGGTCACCGGCATGCCGGCGCCGATCGCCGCGGCCATCGGTTCCTCGATCAGGTAGACGTCGCGGGCGCCAGCCTCCTCGGCCGATTCCTTGATCGCGCGGCGCTCGACCTGGGTCGAACCGGCCGGCACGCAGACCAGCACGCGCGGGCTCGGGCGCAGGAAGCGCGACTTGTGCACCTTCTTGATGAAGTGCTTGAGCATGGCCTCGGTGTAGGTGAAGTCGGCGATGACGCCGTCCTTCATCGGGCGGATGGTGGTGATGTGACCCGGCGTACGGCCAAGCATCTGCTTGGCCTCGGCGCCGACGGCGGCGACCGAGCGGGTGCCGCCGATCGCGCGATCCTGGCGCACGGCCACGACCGACGGCTCGTTGAGCACGATGCCCTGGCCGCGGACGTAGATCAGGGTGTTGGCCGTGCCCAGGTCGATGGACAGGTCGTTGGAAAACATGCCGCGGAGTTTCTTGAACATCGAGGGAGCCGTTCCTGGAGGGTGCGCCCGGGCGCCGAGTGGCGAAAAAATGGGCAAAAACGAAGTCGGCTAGCCTAGCAATCCCCCCGGGTGCGGGCAAGGAGAAATCCCCGGCCGGCGGCCCTTTGTTCGCTGCCATCCAGGGCCGGTGAGGCATGGGGTTCTGGCCCTGAACGGCCGCAGCCGTTAACCTTTGCGCCGCGGCGCGCCTGCCGCCCCCCAGGCCCGCACGCTGGCCGGTGGGTTTTCCCCATGCAAAGGCCTCTATCCCGATGTCCGCCCTGATCTGTGGTTCCCTTGCCTACGACACCATCATGGTGTTCCCGGACCAGTTCAAGAACCACATCCTGCCGGACAAGGTGCACATCCTGAATGTCTCCTTCCTGGTGCCGCGCATGCGCCGCGAATTCGGTGGCTGCGCCGGCAACATCGCTTACAACTTGCATCTGCTCGGTGGCAAGCCGATCCCGATGGGTACGGTGGGCCAGGACTTTGGCCCATACCGCGAGTATTTCGAGGGCCTGGGCATCGACCTGTCGCGGGTCAAGGTGATCGACGAGCTGTTCACCCCGCAGGCGTTCATCACCACCGACCACGACAACAACCAGATCACCGCCTTCCACCCCGGCGCGATGATGCGCAGCTACGAGAACCACGTCCGCGACGTGCCGGGCGTAACCCTGGGCCTGGTCGGCCCGGACGGCCGCGAAGGCATGATCCAGAACGCCGCCGAGTTCCAGGCCATGGGCGTGCCATTCATCTTCGACCCGGGCCAGGCGATGCCGCTGTTCAATGGTCCGGAGCTGCGGACGTTCATCGAGCAAGCCGACTACGTGGTGGTCAACGACTACGAGTCCAACCTGCTGCAGGAGCGCACCGGCTGGGACGAGCAGCAGATTGTCTCGCGGGTCAAGGCCTACATCACCACCCGCGGCCCCAAGGGCGCGGTGATCCACACCCCGGACCAGACCTTCGACATCCCGCCGGCGCACGAGCGCCGCGTGGTCGACCCGACCGGCTGCGGCGATGCCTTCCGCGCCGGCCTGATCTTCGGCATCGAGGGCGGCTACGACTGGCTGACCATTGGCCGCATGGGCAACCTGATGGGCGCGCTGAAGGTGGAGCACCCGGGCACCCAGAACCAGCGCTTCGACTTCGCCGAGTTCAACGACCAGTTCAAGCAGCAGTTCGGGTATTCGCTGTAAGGCGACGAGGCCTACAAAACGCCGCTGCGGCCCTTGTAGGAGGGGCTTCAGCCCCGACTGGCGGAGTCGCGGACTGGCAGATGGCGGTCGCGGCTAAAGCCGCTCCTACGGAGGTGGGCAGCGCACATCAGTGCCTTGCAGCGCCGCCAACAGCGCGGCGCAATCGGCATAGGCGTGATCGCTGAGGCCCGGCCACGCATTGTCGGCGCCGACAAACACAGTCATCGCCCCCGCCGCGCGGCCAGCCTCCAGGTCATAGCCATGGTCGCCGACCATCACCAGGTCCGCGGGCGGCCGCGCCCAGCGCGCGGCATGCAGCAGCAGGCCGGCCGGGTCCGGCTTGGGCGTGGCCTCGTCGCGACCGACGATCGCTTCATCCGCAAACAGGTCCAGCACGCCGATCTCGGCCAGGCTCAGCCGCGCCAGCGCATGGTCGTTGCGGGTCAGGATGCCCAGCGCGCAGCCGCCGCCGTGCAGCGCGCGCAGCAAGGCCACCGCACCCGGCGCCGGTAACGCAGCTACGGCCAGCTCGCGCTCGTGCGCCAGCAGCCAGGCGCGCTTGGCCGCGGCCTCGGCCGCCGGCAACGCGGCCAGATGGCCAAGAATGTCCTGCCCCGCCGGAATGCACAGCTCGCGCCGGATCAGGGCGAAGTCATGCACCGCCAGGGTCAGGGTGCCGTCGAGATCAAAGACCCAATGGCGGCGGGCGGCCAGCGCGGATGCCGGCACGCGCTCAGTTCCAGCCCGGCATCTGCGTGCCATCCAGGCCGCCGGTCTCGAACACCGCCGTGCGTGTACCGCCGGCCTTCACCGGGAACTCGATGGCCAGCGTGGCCTTGGACTGGCGCGCCAGCTTCCACAGCGCGTTCTGGTCGTCGATGAACATGGCGATGGCCTCATCGGTATCCGGCCGGTGCGCGGCCATCGCCTTTGGCTTGCCGCCGTCCACGGTCACCTGCACCTTGCAGCCGCCGTAGCATTTGAAGTCGCCGGCGCGCAGAACGAGGTAGGCATGGCGCTTCCACTGCGGATGGTCGCGAAACACCAGCTGCACCGGCTTGGCGCCGCTGCCATCCACGTCCACGCGGTCCTTGGCATCGATCATCGCCGAGCGCTGCGTGCCGCCCTTCACCGCGACCTGGTTGTACTGCCACAGCGCCTGCAGGCGGCGCTGGTTGCGCGCCTCCTCGCCCTTGGCCTTGACCTGCGCATAGCCGGGCTCGACGCGCTGTGCGGCACTGCTCTGCGGATAGGTCTGCAGCAGGTCGGCGCCATAGGCGCGGGCCATGTCCCAGTTGCTGGACTGCACCGCCTGGTCATAGCGCTTCTCCAGCTCGGCGGCCTTCTGCTCGTTGGCCTGGGCCAGCGCCGCAGCCTGCGCCTGGCGTTCGGCCTCGCGGTCGGTGCAGGCGGTGAGCGCGAACGCGCACAGGGCGATCCAGGGCAGGTGTTTCATCGTGCGGCTCCGTTGGCGGGAAGGTGCCCACGATAACAGCGGAAAACACGACGGCGGACCCGAAGGCCCGCCGTCGTTTGCCACTACACGCGTGTAGTCGCGTTACTGCTGCGCGGGCGCCTGCTTCTGCGCCGCTTCGGCCTTGGCCAGCATGTCCTCCACCGACACCGTGGTGATCGGGTGGTAGCCCGGCTTGGCCTTGGCGAAGACTTCGCGGGCGAAGGCCAGCCCTTCCGGCGTCTTCACCAGTTCGGCGTAGATCGGCAGGATCAGCTTGCGCCGGCCGACGCGCTGGATGAACTCGCCCGCCGCCGGCCACGCCTCCTTGTAACCGCTGCGAATCGCCAGCGGATACCAGCGCATGGCGATCTCGCCGTTGGCCGTGCCGGTGAAGTGGTAGGCCTCATCCAGCTGCTTGAGCTGCTCGGGGGTGAGCGTTGCACCCATGCCGGACAGGAAGTGGGTCCAGCCCTGGGTGTTCCACTCGGAAGTCACCTGGTTGGATGGCAGCGTGTTGCTGCCAAGCCAGGCAATGCGCGCGGTGTCGACGATGCTGAAGCCACGCGAGCGCGCCTTCTGCGCGAACGCCGGAATGCCGGGCTGGTTGAGCCACGCGTCGAGCTCTGCAGCGGTGACGGCATTGGGGTTCTTCGGCAGCAGGTTCTTCTTCAGATAGGCGACGAACTGGTCGGTGGTCGCGCTCTGGAAGGCATGGTCGTCGAACCAGCCGCGCAGGAACGGGTCGAACACCTCGCGGCCAAAGCGCTGCTCCAGGAACTGCAGGAACCACGAGCCCTTGACGTAGGCCACCTGGCTCAATGCATCGTCCGGGTCGCGCTCGGTCAGCGGCGGCAGCGCCAGGGCCTGGTCGGCCGGGCTCATGTCCTTGATTTCGGCCAGCAGGTCGGTCTGGTCGATCTCGCGCTCTTCCTCGGCCAGCTCGGCGCCGTACAGCGCCTCGGTGATGCGGCCCTGCACGTAGGTAGTGAAACCTTCATTGAGCCAGATGTCCTTCCACGAAGCATTGGTCACCAGGTTGCCGGACCAGCTGTGCGCCAGCTCATGGGCCACCAGGGAGACCAGCGACTTGTCGCCCACGATCACCGTCGGCGTGGCGAAGGTCAGGCGCGGATTCTCCATGCCGCCGAACGGGAACGACGGCGGCAGCACCAGCATGTCGTAGCGGCCCCAGCGGTACGGGCCGTACAGCTGCTCGGCGGCGCCGATCATCTTCTCGGTGTCCTCGAACTCCTTGGTGGCCTTGTCGACCATCGTCGGCTCGGCCCACACGCCCGAACGCTCGGAGATCGGCTTGAACACCAGATCGCCGGCGGCAATGGCGAGCAGGTACGAGGGGATCGGCTCGGGCATCTTGAAGCTGTAGTCGCCATCGCGCGCGGCCTTCGGATCGTTGTCGGCGCTCATCAGCACCATCACGTCGGGACGCGAGGTCACGTGCGCGCTGTAGGTGAAGCGCACGCTCGGCGTGTCCTGCAGCGGCACCCAGCTGCGCGCATGGATCGCCTGCGACTGGCTGAACATGAAGGGCAGCTGCTTGCCCTCGGTCATCGACGGCTCCAGCCATTGCAGGCCCGAAGCGGTCGGCGCGGTGTGGTAGTCGATGCGGATCTTGCCCGGCTGCTGCGGGGTCTCGATGGTGAGCTTGCTGCCGAAGGTCTTGTCGGCCGGCGCCAGTGCGAACTGCAGCGGCGACAACGCGCCATCGGCAGCCACGGCCTGCACCTTCTCGATGCTCAGCTCGCGCGTGTCCAGCACCAGTTGCCTGGCGGCCTTGTCCTTCCAGTCCAGCGTGTACACGGCATTGCCGCCGATCTGCTTGCTGTCGAAATCGACCTTCAGGTCCAGCGCCAGGTCCTTGATGACGACCTTGTCCGGTTCGGCGTAGGAGCTTTCGTCGTGGCTGCGGGCGGCGGGTTTCACTGCGGTATCGGCGTGCTTGTCGGCGGGCGCCTGCGGCGCGGGGGCGGATTGCTGCGAACAGCCGGCGGCCAGCACCGCGGCCAGGGACAGGGTCAGAAGCGAGAAACGCATGGACGGAACCGGGTCGGAGAAACCGCCGATTCTAGCGCCGCCCGCGCCGCCGGGCAGCGGACACCGTTCAGGCCGGGAGCGGCGCGGCGTCGGGGTCCTCGTGGCCGTCGCGCACCAGGCGCCGGCCGCCGGAGAACTTGGCCCGGTACATCGCCGCATCCGCGCGCCGGTACAGGCTGGCCGCATCCTCGCCCGGGCGGTGCGCGGCGCTGCCGGCGCTGGCGTGGACCGGGGCGTGCGTGTCTTCCTGGCGTTCGAGCATCGACAGCCATTGGTTCAGCTTGAGCGTGGCTTCGTCTTCGCTGGCGTGCACGCCGATCAGGAATTCATCGCCGCCCCAGCGCCCGATCCAGTCCTGCGGGCCGAGCCAGCCGTAGGCCGTTTCCACCAGCCGCACCAGCACCGCATCGCCGGCGGCATGACCGTAGCGGTCGTTGATCGGCTTGAGGTTGTCCATGTCGATCACGAACAAGGTGAACGGCCAGCCTTCGCGGCCGGCGGCAATGACCGAATTGCCCAGCGCCTGCTCGCAGCCGCGGCGGTTGAGCGATTCGGTCAATGGGTCGAGCAGGGCGTGGCGGCGCGCATCGCGCAGGCCGGCGTCAATGCCGCGCAGGCTGCGGTTGATGCCGCGCAGCAGGCGGCCGAGTTCGTCCTCGCCCTGCTCGGGCAACAAGGGCAGGCGCTGTTCGGCGTAGTAGACATCCAGCGCGTCGGCGGCATCGCGCAGCGGCGCGAGCAGGCGGTACATCACCGCCAGCGTGCCCGCCGTGCCCAGCAAGGTGGCGCACAGCACCACCGCAAATACGGTCCAGCGCGTGTGCGCGTCGAGCTCGGCTAGGCCGACCAGCCAGACGATCAGCAGCAGCAGCGGCACGTGGATGCCCACGAACGCCACCGCCAGCAGCTTGGCGCTGAACGAACGCGGGAACAGACGGGAGAGGACGGCTTGCAGGCGCATGGCATACGGCGTGGGCAGTTGCACGGAGTGTCGCCCACGCTGCCTCGGGCTGCCCGGACGGGCGTCGCAGAAAGCGGTCGGGGCGCGCGCCCCGGCGCGTGAGATCAGATCTTGTAGCCGGAATGGATGGCGACGATGCCGCCAGTCAGATTCTTGTAATGGCAGCGGGCGAAACCGGCCTCGCCCATCATCGCCTTCAAGGCCTCCTGCGGCGGATGCTTGCGGATGCTCTCGGCCAGGTACTGGTAGCTGGCCGAATCGCGCGCAAACAGCTGGCCCAGCTTCGGCAGCACCTTGAACGAGTGGAAGTCGTAGATCGGCTTGAACCAGTCGGCGGTGACTTCGGAAAACTCCAGCACCCGCGCCTGGCCGCCGACCTTGAGCACGCGGTACATCTCGCGCAGTGCGGCATCCTTGTCGGTCACGTTGCGCAGGCCAAAGGCAATGGTGACCAGCTCGAAGCTCTGGTCCGGGAACGGCAGCGCCTCGGCGTTGCATTGCACATAGTCCAGGCCGGCAACCAGGCCGCGGTCGGTCAGGCGGTCGCGGCCCACCGACAACATGCCGGCATTGATGTCGCCCAGCAGCACCTGGCCTTCGGGGCCCACGCGCTCGCGCAGCAGCGCGGCGATGTCGCCGGTGCCGCCGGCCAGATCGAGCACGCGGTCACCCGGCTTCACCTGCGCAGTGGCGACGAAGTAGCGCTTCCACGCCCGGTGCACGCCCAGGCTCATCAAGTCGTTCATCAGGTCGTAGTTGCGCGCGACCGAGGTGAAGACTTCGCCGACCAGTTTCTGCTTGTCCTTGGCGGCCACGTCGCGGAAGCCGAAGTGGGTGGTGCCGGACTTGTAGGGGGATTCGCTCATGCCGGCGATTATCGCACCGACGCCGCCGTGACGGGCAGCTGCGCACAATCGGCCGCAGTCCACCCCGGGCCAGCCACGAATCCGTGAGCGACAAGTACGTCCCGCGCCAATGGCAGCCGCATGAGCGCCCGACCCTGCCCGGTTCGGCTTCCACGCCGTTGCATCCCACCTGGCGGCGGGTGGCCTACGGCGTGGTCGGCGTGGTCGTGGCCCTCACCGGTGGCCTCAGCAACGCCCTGGTCACCGCCAACCTGGTGTATCTGCAAGGCACGCTGGGGGCCTATGCGGCCGAGCTGGCCTGGCTACCGGCCGCCTACGTGATGACCAACATGTCGGCCAACCTGGTGCTGGTGAAATTCCGCCAGCAGTTCGGCCTGCGGCTGTTCACCGAAATCTTTCTCGCGCTGTATGCGCTGATCGCGCTGGCCCACCTGTTCGTGCACAGCCTGGGCTCGGCCATCAGTGTGCGTGCCGCGCATGGTCTGGTCGGCGCGGCGCTCAGTTCGCTGGGCCTGTACTACATGATCCAGGCGTTCCCGGCGCGGCACCGGCTCAAGGCGGTGGTGACCGGACTGGGCCTGACCCAGCTGGCGCTGCCGCTGGCGCGGGTCTTTTCCACCGAGCTGCTGGAGTTCGGCGAATGGCGCGGCCTGTATCTGTTCGAGCTGGGGCTGGCGCTGTTCTCGCTGGCCTGCGTGCTGGCATTGAAGCTGCCGCCGGGCGATCGCTACCGCGTGTTCGAGAAGCTCGACGCGGCCAGCTTCGTCCTGTTTGCCGCCGGCAGCGCGGGGCTGGCCGCGGTGCTGTCGCTGGGCCGGGTGCTGTGGTGGACCAGCACGCCGTGGCTGGGCTGGGTGCTGGCCGCTTCCATTGTGCTGCTGTGCGCGGCCGTGGCGATCGAGCACAACCGCAAGCGACCCATGCTCAACACGCGCTGGCTGGCCAGCGGCGACATCCTGCGCCTGGCGCTGGCGGTGCTGTTGATCCGCCTGGTGCTGTCCGAGCAGGCCACCGGCGCGATTGGTTTCTTTCAGGGCATCGGCCTGAACAACGACCAGATGCACACGCTGTTCTGGCTGATGCTGCTGGGCGCGACCTGCGGAGTGGTCGCCAGCGCGCTGCTGATCAACCCGCAGCACATCACCGAGCACCTGATCACCGCGGTGGCGGCCATTGCCATTGGCTGCTTCCTTGACGCGCGCGCGACCAGCCTGACCCGCCCGGCGCAGATGTATGCCAGCCAGTTCCTGCTCGCCTTCGGCAGCACTTTCTTCGTGGCCCCGGCCATGGTCGCCGGCATCGGCCGCGTCGCCACCCAGCCGGGCAACCTGATCAGCTTCACGGTGATGTTCGGCATGGCGCAGAACATGGGCGGCCTGCTCGGCGCCGCGGTGCTGGGAACCTTGCAGATCGTGCGCGAGAAGTTCCATGCCAACCAGTTGATGGACCACCTGGTGCTGACCGACCCGCAAGTCGCCGCGCGCCTGCAGGCGTACACCGCAGCCTACGCGCGGGCCATTCCCGATGCGGCGGCGCGGCAGAACCAGGCGATGCGCACGCTCTCGGGCATCGTCACCCGCGAAGCCAACGTGCTGGCGTACAACGATGTCTTCCTCAGCATCGGCCTGATTGCCATCGCCACGCTGGTCTGGTTTCTGGTCTACATGGTCAAGCGCGACCGCCAGCGACGGCGCGACACCGTCCCCACTTCCCTGCCCGCCCCGGCCCGCGCATGAGCACACCCGCTCCTCCCACCGCCGCCTCACCCGCCGACGCCGCCACCCTGGCCAGGCGCCGGCGCCGCCGCTACTGGAGCCTGGCCGGCTTTGCGCTGGTCGCCCTGGCCGGCGCGGCGCTGGTGCTGTACGCCTGGCGCCTGTGGCCGTTCACCAGTGCGATTCAGAACACCGAGAACGCCAATGTGCGCGGGCAGCTGACCATCATCGCGCCGCAGGTCAGCGGCTATGTCACCGCCGTGCCGGTGCAGGACTTCCAGCAGGTCCAGGCCGGGCAGCTGCTGGTGAAGATCGACGACCGCATCTACCAGCAGCAGTTGCAGCAGGCGCAGGCGCAGTTGCAGAGCGCGCAGGCCAACCTCGCCAACTGGGAGCAGAGCCGGCGCGGCGCGGCCGCGGTGGTGGCGGAGAACCGCGCCGGCCTGTCCAGCGCCGCGGCCCAACGTGACCGCGCCCGCGCCGCCTTGCAGCGCGCCGAGCGCCTGGCCGACGAGCAGCTGCTGTCCACGCAGGACCGCGACACCGCCTTCGCCAGCAACGCGCAGGCACGCGCGGCGGTGGAACAGGCGCAGGCGGCACTGGAAGCGGCCGAACAGAACGTGCGCAGCGTGGAGGTCAACCGCGCCGCGCTGGCGGCGTCGGTCGCCAATGCCGAAGCGGCATTGCAGCTGGCCAGGATCAATCTCGACAACACCCGCATCGTCGCCCCGCGCGCCGGCCAGCTCGGGCAGATCGGCGTGCGCGTGGGCGCCTATGTGACCAATGGCACGCAGCTGATGGCGCTGGTGCCGGACACGCTGTGGATCATCGCCAACTTCAAGGAAACGCAGATGGCGAACGTGCGTATCGGCCAGCAGGCCACCTTCACCGTGGACGCGCTGAACAACGCGCGCCTGCGCGGGCGCGTGCTGGAGATCTCGCCCGCCGCGGGCTCGGAGTTCGCGATCCTTCCAGCGGACAATGCCACCGGCAATTTCGTCAAGATCGCCCAGCGCATCCCGGTGAAGATCGGTATCGACCCGGATCAGCCGCTGGCCGCGCAACTGCGCCCGGGCATGTCGGTGGTGGTGGCGCTGGACACCGCATCGCCGGGTAGCGCACCGCCGGCACAGCGCTGAGCGGTTGCCAGCCCGCCAGCGCGTGGCCGAGACTGGCTGGCCGCCGACCGCCTGCCGAGACCCGCCATGATTGCCACGCCCGACTACCGCGCCCTGCTCGACACCGCCATTGCCGAGGCGCGGCAAGGCCTGGCCGAAGGCGGCATCCCGATCGGCGCGGCCCTGTACCACCGCGACGGGCGCCTGCTCGGCTGCGGCCACAACCGCCGCGTGCAGGAAAACGATCCCTCCGTGCATGGCGAGACCGACGCGTTCCGCAAGGCCGGGCGCCAGCGCCGCTATCGCGACACCATCATGGTGACCACGCTGGCGCCGTGCTGGTACTGCAGCGGGTTGGTGCGCCAGTTCAACATCGGGACCGTGGTCGTCGGCGAATCGGTGACCTTCCGCGGCGGCATCGACTGGCTGCGCGAACATGGCGTGGAGGTCGTGGACCTGCACAGCCAGGAGTGCATCGACCTGCTCGGCGGCTATATCGCCGCGCATCCGCAGGTGTGGAACGAGGACATCGGCGAGGACTGAGCCGGGGCGCGGCGTGGCGTCGGCGCAGCGTTGACACCGGCCCCACCCCGGGGGCCCCGATACTGTCCGCGTTGTTACGCGGACGAGGCCGCCATGCCGTACAGCCGAGCATCGCCCAACCCCTTCTGGCCGCTCTGCGGCGGCCGCGCGGCGGGTGCGCGTCGATGATGGCCGCGCACACCTTGCAGCTGGAAGTGGTGAGCCTGTCCGGTTCGATCTGGGCAGGTGAAATCCGCGAAGTCGACCTGCCCGGCAGTGCCGGCCGCTTCGGCGTGCTGGCCGGGCATACGCCGCTGCTGACCACGCTGCGCGACGGCATGCTGCGCATCGTGCCCGCGCAAGGCGAGCCGCTGGAGGTGTATGTCTCCGGCGGCCATGTCGAAGTGCAGCCGGAGCAGGTGACGGTGATGGCCGACCTGGCCGTGCGCGACGCCGACTGGGAACACGGCCAGGCCGAAGCGGCGCGCGCCGCCGCGCGCTCGCCGATGGCCCAGGCCTTTACCGACGAGGCCTACATGGCGATGCATCTGGAGCTGATCCACCGCTACACGCTGGAACTGCGCGGCCGCCGGATACGCTGAAACCCAGGCGTGGCGGGGCCTTCAGAATTCTTCACCGGCCTGTCAGGCACTTCAGCGCCGGCCGCGGCGCAATCACGGCTCCCATCCATCCGGAGCCATCATGTCCCGAATCCCTGCCTGCCTCATCGCCTTCGCTTTGTGCCTGCCCTGCCTTCCCGGCCACGCCGCAGCCGTCGCCGCCGACGGCTGGCCGGCCGCGGCCGCCGATCCCGCGCTGGACCTGCAACGCCTGCGGACGATCGAAGCCAAGGTCGCCGACGGCAGCCTGAAGCAGATCACCAGTGTCATGGTCGTGCACGCGGGCCGGCCGGTGTACGAGCACTACTTCGACGGTGATGCCGAGACCTTGCGCGACGTGCGCTCGGCGACCAAGAGCGTCACCGCGCTGCTGGCCGGGATTGCCATTGACCGCGGCCGGCTCGGCGGGGTCGAGGACCGCGTCTACGATCGCTTCCCCGAGTTCACCGCCACGCATGTGGTGGACCCGCGTCTGCGCGCCATGACCCTGGCCGACCTGCTGACCATGAGCACGCTGTGGGAATGCGATGACGAAAACCCGTTCTCCACTGGCAACGAAGAGCGCATGTACGTGACCGAGCACTGGCTGGATTTCGCTCTGGCGCTGCCGGTCAAGGGTTTCGCGCCGTGGATGACGCGGCCGCAGGACAGCCCGCACGGCCGCGCCTTCGCCTATTGCACCGCCGCCAGCTTCGTCGCCGGGGCGATGGTCGAGCGCGCCACCGGCCAGCCCCTGCCCCGGTTTGCCGAGCAGGCCCTGGAGCGACCGCTGGACATCGCACGCAGCCATTGGAACGTCTCGCCCGATGGCATCGGCATGGGCGGCGGCGGCACGCGCTACCGCACCCGCGACCTGGCCAAGTTCGGCCAGCTGGTGGTCGATCACGGGCGCTGGCGCGGGCGCCAGGTGGTATCGGCGGACTATGTGCGCGCGATGACCACGGTGCAGGCGCAGGCCGCCGATGACGCCGACTACGGCTATCAATGGTGGCGCCTGCGCTTCCAGGTCGACGGCCGCGAGGTGGCGGTGTGGGCGATGTCCGGCAACGGCGGCAACTACGTGTTCGCCTGGCCGGAGCGGCAGCTGGTGGCGGTGGTCACCACCAATGCCTACAACCGCAGCTTCGCCCATCCGCAGTCGCGGCAGGTGTTTCGCGATTACATCCTGGCTGCGTTGCGCTGAGGCTGGGCGCCACGCGCAGTGCTGGCGTCAATCCAGGTCATGCGGGCGCCAGTCGGCCTGCATGACCTGGGCGCGTTGCGCGGCAATGTCGCGATCGATGCGCGCCAGCAGCGCCGCAAAACCCGGCGCCTGGCGTACGCCGGCAAACAGCGGCGTGGCCACCAGCCAGCCGCGGTCGCGAAAGCCGGCGGACACCGCCGCCTGCAACGCCTGCAATGCCGCCGCGTGGTCGCCGCGCTGTTGTTCAAGCAGAGCCATTTCCAAGGCCGCGTCCGGCCAGCCCAGGGTGTCGCCTTGCAGTCGTTGCAGGCGCGCCTGCAGCCAGGCCGGACCCGGTGGCGCTTCGGCATACAGGCCGGCCAGCGTCGCCGGCATCGACTGATGCGGGCGCAAGCGCTGGCCTTCGGCAAACGCCTGCGCGGCGGCGGCGCGGTCCCCGGCCAGCAGGGCCAGTTCGCCCTGCAGCCGCCACAGCGCCGGATGCGGCGTGCCGCGCGCCATGGCCTGCTTCAACGCAGCCGCGGCCTCATCAGTGCGGCCCTGGGCGAACAGGAACTGCGGCCAGGCGATATTGGCAAACACGTTGTCCGGGAACAGCTCGAAGTTGGCGCGATGGCGGCGCTCGGCGGCGGCGCTGAAGCCGAGCAGCTCCAGCTCGCGCGCCACCTGCACGTCGCGGAAGCGCACGCGCTCGGGCTGGCGCAGGCTGAAGTTGCCATGCAGCGCTTCGGCCAGCCGCCCTTGCTCCTGGTACAGGTAGGCAAGCGAGCCACGGCTCTTGTCGTCGTCTGCATCCAGGCGCAACGCGGCTTCGTAGCCGGCCACGGCCTGGCGCATGTCGCCCAGGCAGTCGTAAGCATAGGCTTGCGCGGCCCAGGCGCGCGCGTTGTCCTCGTCGTGTTGCAGCACGCGCCGGGCCAGTGCGGCGCCGGCTTCGGCATGACTGGCATCGCCGTTGTACAGGCAGGTACGAGCACTGAGTGCGCGTGCCAGGCCGACCAGCGCCACGGGCGAATCCGGCGCTTCGGCCAGGGCCTGGCGGTACAGCACGATGGCACGTTCGTTGTTGTCGGCCTGGCCGATGCCGGCGTAATAGGCCGCGCGTTCCAGCAAGGGTGAGATCCTGGGGCTGCGCGTACGGTGCCAGAGCAGGGCGACACTGCCGGCGATCACGACGATCACCGCCACTGCGGCCGCTGCGGCGAGCCACCTGCGCGATGGCTTGTGCGCGGTGATCGGCGCCGGCGATTCCAGCGCTTGCGGCGGTTCTATGAGCTGATAGCCCTGCCCGCGCACTGAACGCAGGTAGCGCGGCCGCCGCGCGTCATCGCCCAGCGCCTGACGCAACAGCTTGATGCGCTGGGTCACTGCTTCCTCGCCAACGACGGCCGGCGCCCATACCGCGTTGATCAGTTCATCCACGCTGACAACGCGCTGGCCCTGGGCGAGCAGATAGGCCAGCAGCTGGAAGCTCAGGCCGGCTACATCCAATGTCTGGCCGGCACGGCTGACGCGCTGGCGGAGCAGGTCGATGTCCAGGTCAAGCAGGCGGTAGTGCGCGGTCATCCGGTGGCGGCGCTGGGCTTTGGCGAGGCAGCGGCGATGCTAACGCAGGCGTCCGCCTGCGTGGGCGCTGCCGGTCGCGGGCCAGCAAGACAGAGGCCCGCTTGCGCGGGCCTCGTGCCGATCCATCAGGTTGGGCGAGCCCTCACAGAATGTAGCGGCTCAGGTCCGGGTCCTGCACCAGCTCGCCCAGATGCGCGTCGACGTAGGCGCGGTCGATGTTCACGCTCTGGCCGTCGCGATCCGGCGCTTCGTAGCTCAAGGTATCGAGCAGGCGCTCAAGCACGGTGTGCAGACGCCGCGCACCGATGTTCTCCTGCCGCTCATTGACCAGGAAGGCGATCTCGGCCAGGCGGTCCACCGCATCATCGGCAAAGGCAAGCTTGACGCCCTCGGTTTCCAGCAGCGCCACGTACTGCTTGGTCAGCGCCGCCTTGGGCTCGGTGAGGATGCGGACGAAGTCTTCCTTGGTCAGCGCACCCAGCTCCACGCGGATCGGGAAGCGGCCCTGCAGCTCCGGGATCAGGTCGCTGGGCTTGGCCAGGTGGAAGGCGCCGGAGGCAATGAACAGGATGTGGTCGGTCTTGACCGTGCCGTACTTGGTCGAGACATTGGAGCCTTCCACCAGCGGCAGCAGGTCGCGCTGCACGCCTTCGCGCGATACATCGCCGCCGGAAGATCCGGCCTCGCTGCGCTTGGCGACCTTGTCGATCTCGTCAATGAACACGATGCCGTGCTGTTCGCAGGCTTCGATCGCCGCGGCGCGGATTTCTTCCTCGTTGACCAGCCTGCCCGCCTCTTCCTCGATCAGCAGCGGCCGTGCCGCCTTGATCGTGAGCTTGCGCGTCTGCGACTTGCCGCCGCCCAGGTTGGAGAACATCTGTCGCAGTTGCTGGCCCATTTCCTCCATGCCCGGCGGGGTCATGATGTCCAGGCTGGCGTTGACCGCCACTTCCAGTTCGATCTCGCGGTCGTCGAGCTCACCGGCGCGCAGCATGCGCCGGAACTTGATCCGGGTTTCGCCATCCTGCGCGGAGGGCTCGTGCCGCGCCGCGTCCGGATCGAAACCGATCCCGCCGGCACGGCGCGGCAGCAAGGCATCGATGATGCGGTCCTCGGCGCGTTCCTCGGCCTGGGTGCGCACGCGCACCTTGGCCTGCTCGCGATACAGCTTGACCGCGGTGTCGGCCAGGTCGCGCACGATCTGCTCCACGTCCTTGCCGACGTAGCCGACCTCGGTGAAGCGCGTGGCCTCGACCTTGACGAACGGCGCATTGGCCAGCGTCGCCAGGCGCCGCGCGATCTCGGTCTTGCCGACGCCGGTCGGCCCGATCATCAGGATGTTCTTGGGCATCACCTCATTGCGCAGCGCCTCGGGCAGCTGCATGCGCCGCCAGCGGTTGCGCAGCGCGATGGCCACCGCGCGCTTGGCGTCATGCTGGCCGACGATGTGGCGGTCCAGCTCCTGCACGATTTCGCGCGGGGTCATGGTGGGGTTCGCTTCGCTCATGGGAATCGGGAATGGAGAATGGGGAATGGGAACGGCGGGCTATCGGCTGTGCAGGAAACCGGAAGGGGCGGGGTGCTCACGCGATTCCCCATTCCCGATTCCCGATTCACAGCTCTTCGACCACCACATTGCGATTGGTATAGATACAGATGTCGCCAGCAATGTTGATCGCCTCGGTGGCGATCGTGCGGGCGTCCAGTTCGGTGTGCGCGAGCAGGGCGCGGGCCGCGGACAGGGCATACGAGCCGCCGGAGCCGATGGCGATGATGCCGTCTTCCGGTTCGATGACATCGCCCGTGCCGCTGATGACCAGCGAGGTCTCGCGATCGGCGACGGCCAGCAGCGCTTCGAGCTTGCCGAGGCGGCGTTCGGTGCGCCAGTCCTTGGCCAGTTCGACCGCGGCGCGGGTCAGCTGACCATGCTTTTCCAGCTTGGCCTCGAACAATTCAAACAGGGTGAATGCATCGGCGGCAGCGCCGGCAAAACCGGCGAGCACCTGGCCTTCGCGGCCCAGGCGCCGGACCTTGCGGGCATTGCCCTTCATCACGGTGTGGCCAAGAGTGACCTGACCATCGCCGGCCACGGCGACATGGCCATTGCGACGCACGGAGATGATGGTGGTGGCGTGGAAGGTGTTGGGATTCTGGCTGGGGTCCATTGCGGCCTCCGGGGGACTTTCCGGAGGTGGGGACGGCAGCGGGCGGTTCAAGCCGCCCGCGCGGGGCAGCATTCAGGCGACGCGGTCGGCGCGGCAGGAATAGCAGCCGTAACGGGCGTTGTGCAGATGCACATAGGCGATGTGGCGGTCGCCCAGTTGCGCCTGCAGCCAACCTGCCACCTCGGTGCCGGGCAGGACTTCGGCCGTGGCAATGCGGTCGCCATGGTTGTAGGCGCGCAGCGAGATCAGGCGGCGGCGCACATAGTCGGGCACTTCATCCACCGCCAGGCGTGCCGCTACGGCATCGCGGCGCACGAACACCGGGCCGCTGGCGCGGTACGGCGAGGCAGCCGGCTGGTGCCAGTAGGGCAGCAGCAGCAATTCCTCGCCGACCGCGGCATCGCGCAGGCTGACCCGGCACGGAAAGCCATGGTCGCTGCTGGCAATGCAGCGCACCGCGCCGTGCGCGGCCAGCGCGGCGGCATCGAGGTCAAACAGCGGTTGCAGCGGGCGTGGGTCGATTCCGGAAAGCTGGAAGGAGGCCATGGGGGTCACCTGTGTGGAGAGGCGTGCAGGATCAGCCGCGAGCGTGCGCCGCGCTCGCCGGATTCGGACAGCGCTGCGCGGGTGGCGCGACCGATTGCCGCAGCAGCGAACGCAGCACTTACGCCATGCGCGAAGTGGAGGACAATGGCGCCGCAGGTACCCCCATGACCCAGCCCTCTCCCCTCCCCCAGCGTCCACCGCCGTGCTGCACCGAAGCCGAAGTCGAACGCCTGGTGCATGACTTCTACGGCGCGGTGCGCCGCGACCCCTTGCTTGGGCCGGTGTTCGAGCAGCACGTGCAGGACTGGCCGCTGCACATGCAGCGGCTGGTCGACTTCTGGTCCTCGTTGCTGCGCGGCACGCAACGCTACAGCGGCGCGCCGATGGGCACGCACATGGCCCTGCCCGGCCTGAGCGAGACGCTGTTCCGACGCTGGCTGACGTTGTTCGCGCAGACCACCGCGGCGTTGGGCAACCCGGCGATGCAGCAACTGGCCGATGCGCGTGCTGCGCAGATCGCCAACCGCTTCTGGCAGCGCTACCAGTACGAAGGCCGCGATGGCGCCGGCCTGGTGCCGTTGCCGCTGCCGCTGCCCGGCAAGCGCTGAATCAGCTGTTGTCCGTTTCCGGGCTGGCGTTCTTGCGCCGGCGCGCGCGCGGATGCGCGGCATCGTAGACCTTGGCCAGGTGCTGGAAATCCAGGTGGGTGTAGATCTGCGTGGTGGCGATATCCGAATGCCCGAGCAGTTCCTGCACGCCGCGCAGGTCGCCGGAGGATTCGAGGATGTGGCTGGCGAAACTGTGACGCAGCATGTGCGGATGCACGTGCTTGAACAGGCCCTGGCGCAGGGCCAGCTGCTTGATCCGGATCTGCACCGCGCGCGCGGAAATCTGCGCGCCATTGCGCCCGGGAAAGACCATCGCCGTGCCGTCGGCCGGGCGGCTTTCGCCACGCCATTCGGCCAGCGCGCGGCGTGCATGCGAACCCACCGGCACGCGGCGCTGCTTGCCACCCTTGCCGAGCACGGTGACCAGACCGGCGTCCCCATCCAGGTCGCGCCAGCGCAGCGCGCACAGCTCGCTCAGGCGCAGGCCGGAGGAATAGAACAGTTCCAGCAGCGCGCGGTCACGCAGGCCCAACGGCGCGTCGGTGGGCACTTCGACCAGACGCACGGCTTCGTCGGCGTCGAGTACCTGCGGCAGCTTGCGCGGCGCCTTGGGCGCACGCAGCTTGGCCGCTGGCGAGGCGGCGATGTGGCCGTGCCGCAGCAGCCAGGCGTAGAAGCTGCGGCAGGCCGACAGCCGCCGTTGCAGGCTCTTGGGGGACAAGCCGCGGCGGTGTTCGGCGCTGATGAAGGCGCGCAAGCGCTCGGCGTCGAGCGTGACGACTTCGCTGCCCTGCTCGACTGCCCAGGCGGACAGTGCCGAGAGATCACGGCGATACGCATCGACGGTGTGCGCCGACATGCGGCGCTCGATTTCCAGGTAGGCGAGAAAGGCGTCGATCATGGCCGCGTCCGCGGCTCCGCAGCGCTCAGCGCGAGAAGCGCTGCAAGGCCACCACCAGCGCCTCGCCCATCATGCGCAGGAACAGCGTGCCCATGCCCGGGTAGAAGCGGTTGGGATCGCGGCTGCCCACCGCCAGCAGGCCGACGCCGGGCAGCGGCAACAACGCGGTGGACTGCACCTCGGCGGCATCCTCGCCGTAGAGTACGGCCTGCTTTTCCGCCTGCAGGCGGCCACAGATCGGCTCGCCATCGCGCAGGCAGTCGCGGAACGGAGTCAGGCGCGCGTCGTCTTCCGGCAACACCTGTAGCCACTCGGCCTGCATGCCATCCACCGGGTGCAGCAACAGGATGCGCACGCGGTCACCGTTGAAGTCCTCGGCCAGCGAGGCCGCCATCGCCTTCAGCGTGTCGGCGGCGCTGTCCTGGCGCATCAGTGCCAGGGTCAGCTGGTGCGTGCGCACGGCGAGGCGTTCATTGACCTGCGCATTGCCGGCCAGCTCGCCCAGACGCCGCGACAGCTCGCGGTTCTTGTCGCGCAGCACTTCCAGCTGGTAACTGGCCAGCGAAGCGGTGGGACCATCGTCGCGCGGCACCACCAAGGTCAGGGCCAGGTCGGGGAACTGCTTGAGGAACGCCGGGTGCCGGCGCAACCAGGCGGCGATTTCATGCGCGCCGATTTTTTCCATGGTCTCGTTCATGCGTTCCACTCCCCCTCGAAGACAAACCGGGCTGGCCCGGACATCACCACCTGCGCCTGCGGCGAGGCCCAGCGAATACGCAGGTCGCCACCGGGCAGGGAAACGATTGCATCGCGGTCGATCCGCCCGCGCTGCATCAGCACCACCGCGGCGGCACAGGCGCCACTGCCGCAGGCCAGGGTCTCGCCCACGCCGCGCTCGTACACGCGCAGGCGCACATGGCCGCGATCGATCACCTGGGCAAAACCCACGTTCACCGATTCGGGAAAGGCCGCATGCTGCTGCAGCAGCGGGCCGAGCCGCTCGACCGGCGCCGCATCGACCAGGCCCACTTCCAGCACCGCGTGCGGATTGCCCATCGACACCGCGCCAAACCGCAGGCTTTCGCCCTGCACCGGCAACAGATATTCGTCGCGCGCATGCATGAAGCCCAGCAGCGGAATGCGCGCCGGGGTGAATTCGGGCACGCCCATGGCGACGGCGTACTCGTCCTCGCCCAGGCGTTCGATATGGTGCGCGGTCACCGGGCTGTCGATGACAAAGTCGCCGCTGCCGGCGGCGCCATCGCGCACCAGCCAGGCGGCGACGCAACGCGCGCCGTTGCCGCATTGCTGCGAAGGCGAGCCATCGGAATTCCAGATGCGGTACGCGGCGACCGCTGCATCGCTGCGCGGCGCCTCGATGGTCAGGATCTGGTCGCAGCCAATGCCGAAATGGCGATCGGCCAGGCGGGCGGCCAGCGTGGCGTCCGGGGGCGGAGCGCCATCGCGCAGGTCGAGGACGACGAAATCATTGCCGGCGCCCTGCATCTTGCTGAAACGCAGGGGCGCGGAGGCAGACGGCCCGTTCATTGGCCGTGGTCGTCATCGTCGACGGGCTGCCGGGTGCCGTCCACCGGCTGGGTCGCCTCGGTGGGGGTCTGGGTCGGCGGCGGGGTCTGCTCGGACGGCGGCTGCGGCACCGGCTGCGCCTCGACCGGCACCGGCTTCTGCGGCATCACCAGCGGGCCCTTGTTGCCGCAGGCGGCCAGCAGCAACAGGCCGGCAGCGGCCACGGCAATACGGAGACAACGGGAAGACTTCATGCTCATGCGCCGAGTATAGCCATAAGCCCGCAACGGCCGCGCCCGGTGTGGGTTACGGCGTGGCCGCCACGCGGATCATGGCGTGAGGTCAGCCGGTGGTTCGGGACGCAGCCACAACCACAGCGCGACCACCGCCATGCAGCCGATCGAGAGCATCTGCGCCCAGCGCGAGGGCACGCACCAGAGCATGATTGCCGCGCACACGGTCATGGTCAGGCTGGCCATCCATTTCGCCTTGCGGCTGACCGCGCGATGGGTCTGCCATTGCACGATCGCCGGGCCGAAGCGCGGGTGGCCGAGCAGCCAGCGGTGCAGGCGGTCCGAGCCGCGCGCGGCGGCCCAGGCCGAGATCAACACAAAGACCGTGGTCGGCAAGCCGGGCACGAAGATGCCGACGATGCCCACGCCCAGGCTGGCATAGGCCAGCAGCCACCACGCCCAGCGCATCCGCACCGGCCGCGGTGCCGGCGCCGGCGTGGGCGCGGCGTCCGGCGGGTCGCGGAGGGGCGCGTTCATCGGGGCGGTGGCCGGTGGCGCACTCAGCGCGTGGCCATCTCCACGCCAGAGTCCACGCCGAGCTGGTCAAGCACGAAGGCGAACGACTCGGCCTGCTCGCGGTAACGGCGGAAGCGCCCGGACTTGCCGCCGTGCCCGGCATCCATGTTGGTGCGGAACACGATCGGGTGCTGGCCGGTATTGTCCTGGCGCAGTCGCGCGACCCACTTGGCCGGTTCCCAGTACTGCACCTGCGAGTCCCACAGGCCGGTGCCGACGAACAGCGCCGGGTAGGCCTGGCGCCGCACGTTGTCGTAGGGCGAATACGACAGCATGTAGTCGTAATACTGCTGCTGCTCGGGGTTGCCCCACTCGTCGTACTCGTTGGTGGTCAGCGGGATGGTCGGGTCGAGCATGGTGGTGACCACGTCCACGAACGGCACCTGCGCCACCATCACCCGGTAGTCCTGCGGCGCCATGTTCGCCACCGCGCCCATCAGCAGGCCGCCGGCGCTGCCACCGGACGCGGCGACGCGGTCCTTGGCCGCATAGCCCTGCGCGACCAGGGCGCGGGTGACATCGATGAAGTCGTTGAAGGTGTTTTTCTTCTTCAGCAGCTTGCCGTCGTCATACCACTGCCGGCCCATTTCCTGGCCGCCGCGGATATGCGCGATGGCGTAGACCACGCCGCGGTCGAGCAGGCTCACCACCGACAGGTTGAAGCCCGGGTCCATCGACGCGCCGTAGCTGCCATAGCCGTACTGGTACAGCGCGGCGCTGCCGTCCTTCTTGAAGCCCTTGCGGTAGACCAGCGAGACCGGCACCTTCACGCCATCGCGCGCCTCGACCCAGACGCGCTCGGTGACATAACGGGACGGATCGTAGCCGATCACCGGCTGCTGCTTGAGCAGGCGGCGCTCGCCGCTGCGCACGTTGAGCTCGTAGGTCGTGGCCGGCGTGGTCAGCGAGGTGTAGCTGTAACGCAGCCACTCGGTGTCCGGCTCGGCATTGACCGACAGGCCCATGGAGTAGGCCGGCTCGTCAGCCTTGACGTATTCGTGCTTGCCATCGCCGCGCAGCAGGCGAATGCGCTCCAGGCCGCCGGAACGCTCGTCGATGGCGGTATAGCCATCGAACAACTCGAAACCTTCGATGTACACGCCCTCATCGTGCGCCACCCAGTCCTGCCACTGCTGGCGCGAGCGGGCATCGCTGGGTGCAGTGACCAGCTTGAAGTTCCTGGCGCCGTCGGCATTGGTGCGGATCACCCAGCGCCCGTCGAAGTGGTCGGCGGAATACTCGACATCGCGTTCGCGCGTGGCGAGCACGGTGAACGTGCGCGGGTCCGCGGCCGGCGCATAGCGCAGCTCGGAGGACACGGTGCTGTCCACGCCGATGGTGATGTAGCGATCGTCGCGGGTGCGGCCGATGCCCATGTAAAAGCTGTCGTCCTTTTCTTCGTACACCAGCGCGTCGGCGCTGGCCGGGGTGCCGAGCACGTGCTTTTTCACCCGCACGGTGAGCAGGGTTTCCGGGTCGTTCTCGACGTAGAACAGGGTGCGGTTGTCGTCAGCCCAGACCAGGTTGGCCGACACGCCGCTGATCCTGTCGGCGTAAACCTCGCCGGTTTCCAGATTCTTGAAGCGGATGGTGTACTGGCGGCGCCCGACGTCGTCCTCGGCCCAGGCCAGCAGGCGGTTGTCCTGGCTGACCTCGGCATCGCCCACGCTGAAGTAGTCCTTGCCCGCGGCCATCGCGTTGACGTCCAACAGCACCTGCTCGGCACTGAAGTCGCCGGCGTTGTTGGCCTGCAGGATGCTGGCCGCGTCCACGCCGGCCGTGTCCTTGCGCCGTGCCTGCACCGGGTAGTCCTTGCCTGCCTCAAAGCGGCTGTAATACCACCAGCCCCGTTCACGGTACGGCACGCTGGCGTCGTCCTGCTTGATGCGCCCGACGATTTCCTCGTAGAGCTTGTCCTGCAGCGGCTTGAGCGGCGCCATCACCTGGTCGGTGTAGGCGTTCTCGGCCTGCAGGTAGGCGAGCATCGCCTTGTCCTTGCGGTCGTCGTCGCGCAGCCAGTAGTAGCCGTCATCGCGCACGGCGCCAAACGGCGCCTTGACCTGGTGCGGCTGGCGCTGGGCCTGCGGCGGGGTGAGGTCGGCGGCATGGGCGGAAGTAGTAGGCAGAGTCATCAGGCAGGCGACCAACAGGGACAGGGCAGGCTTCATGGGTGGGGGTCCATCCTCTGAACGCAAGGTTATGAATGCGAGTCTGTGATGCGGGCGGCGCAACCGCAAGCGCCAGCGGAATCGAGAGCAGGCGCGCGGAAGCGATGGCCTATCATCGGCGGATGGATGCACGCACCGACCCCGAAGCCGGCTACAGCCGGCGCAGCCGCGAGATCGCGCCCTTTCACGTGATGTCGCTGCTGGCGCGGGCCCAGGCGCTGGAGCGCGACGGCCACGACGTGATCCACCTGGAGATCGGCGAGCCGGACTTCACCACCGCCGCGCCGATCGTCGCGGCCGGGCAGGCGGCGCTGGGCGCCGGCCACACCCGCTATACCGCCGCCCGTGGCCTGCCGGCGCTGCGCCAGGCCATTGCCGGTTTCTATCGCCAGCGGCACGGACTGGAGATCGACCCGGAGCGGGTCATGGTCACGCCGGGCGGCTCTGGCGCGCTGCTGCTGGCCAGCAGCCTGTTGGTGGACCCGGGCCGGCACTGGCTGCTGGCCGACCCCGGCTATCCGTGCAACCGGCATTTCCTGCGCCTGGTGGAAGCGGCCGCGCAGCTGGTGCCTACCGGGCCGGACAGCCATTACCAGCTCACCCCGGCGCATATCGCCGAGCGCTGGAATGCCGACAGCGTTGGCGCGCTGCTGGCCTCTCCCGCCAACCCGACCGGCAGCGTGTTGTCGCGCGCGGAGCTGGCGGCGCTGTCCAGCGCCTTGCGCCAGCGCGACGGGCACCTGGTGGTGGACGAGATCTACCACGGCCTGACCTACGGCCTGGACGCGCCCAGCGTGCTGGAAGTGGACGACGAGGCGTTCGTTTTGAACAGTTTCTCGAAGTACTTCGGCATGACCGGCTGGCGCCTGGGCTGGCTGGTGGCGCCGCCGCGCGCGGTACCGGCGCTGGAGAAACTGGCGCAGAACCTGTACATCAGCGCGCCGAGCATGTCGCAGCACGCGGCGCTGGCCTGCTTCACGCCCGAGGCGATGGCGATCTTCGAGCAGCGCCGCGCCGAGTTCCAGGCGCGCCGCGACTATCTGCTGCCGGCGCTGCGGGCGCTGGGTTTCCACATCGAGATCGAGCCGCAGGGGGCGTTCTATCTGTACGCCGACATCGGCCACTTCGGCATGGAGGCGCAGGCGTTCTGCCGGCATTTTCTGGAAACCGAGCATGTAGCGTTCACCCCGGGCATCGACTTCGGCAGCCATCGCGCAGATCGCCACGTGCGCATTGCGTACACGCAGAGCCTGCCGCGTTTGCAGGAGGCGGTGGCGCGGATTGAGCGGGGGTTGGCGCGGTTGTAGAGGCGCGGTTTTGTGCGGCGGGTGGTGGACTGGCTTGCGGTGCGGGCCCCGACCCGGCGGGGAGAGGCGTCGCGGCTCCGCAGACATCCATGTCCGAGTCGCCGCCGCGGGCCATCCATGGCCCGCTGACGCCCCTCCCCGCCGGGACGGGGCTGGGCGCCTTGGGGTTCCCACTTCGGTGGTTGCGCGCCTTTGAGGGAGTCGTTGTAGGAGCGGCTCTTGTGGCCTTCTCGGCCATCAGCCGCGACCGCCATCTGGCGGATCGCGACTTCGCTCTCGGGGCTGATGGCCGAGAAGGCCACAAGAGCCCCTCCTACAGGGCCTACTTTCCGCCCAGCCGCTCCCACAGGAAGCTGTAAGCCAGCGCCGACATGTGCGCCTGCTGCGCATTGTTCGCCGCGCCGCCATGGCCGCCTTCGATGTTCTCGTAGTACGTCACATCCTTGCCCGCATCGATCATCTTCGCCGCCATCTTCCGCGCATGGCCAGGATGCACACGGTCATCGCGGGTGGAGGTCAGGAAGATCACCGGCGGGTAATCCTTCTTTGCATCGAACAGGTGGTAAGGCGAGAACGTCTGGATGAACTTCCAGTCATCGGTATCGGGGTTGCCGTACTCGGCCATCCACGAAGCGCCCGCCAGCAAATGGCTGTAACGCTTCATGTCCAGCAGCGGCACCTGCACCACCACCGCACCGAACAGCTGCGGATACTGGGTCAACATGTTGCCGGTCATCAGGCCGCCATTGCTGCCGCCCTGCACGCCCAGGTGCGGCGCCGAGGTGATCTTGCGCGTGACCAGGTCCTGCGCCACCGCCGCCATGTCCTCATAGGCCTTGTGCCGGTTCTGCTTCAATGCTGCCTGGTGCCACCGCGGACCGTACTCGCCGCCACCGCGGATGTTGGCGACTGCGTACACGCCGCCCTTGTCCAGCCAGGCCCGACCCAGTGCGCCCGAATAGCCCGGCGTCATCGAGATCTCGAAACCGCCATAGCCGTACAGCAAGGTCGGCGCCTTGCCATCGAAAGCCAGGTTCTTCGGCCGCACCAGGAAGTACGGCACGCGCGTGCCATCCAGGCTGGTGGCGAAGTGCTGCTCGATGGTGTCGCGGCTGGCGTCGAAGAACGCCGGCATCGTCTTCAGCGTTTCCGGCTTCTGCCCCAGCTCCACCAGCGACAGCGTGGACGGGGTCAGGTAGTCCGTCGCGGTCAGCCACACGGCATCGCTTTCATCGTCGTCGACCGCATCCACGGCCAGTGTGCCGAAGGCCGGCGCACCGACAAACTCGCTCTTCTTCCAGCCACCGGCACCGGGCGTGAGCACGCTCAGGCGATTCTTGACGTCGTCCAGCACGTTCAACACCAGATGGTTGCGCGTCCAGGCGAAGCCGGCCAGCGAGGTCGTGTCGGTCGGCGTGAACAGCACCTCGAACTCGCGCTTGCCGGCCATGAAGTCATCGAACTTGGTCGCCAGCAGCGAACCGGCGGCGTAGGTCTTGCCACCCACCGTCCACGGCTCGCGCAGTTCCAGCGTCAGCCATTCGCGCTTGACGCTCTTGTTCGCCGAATTCGGCGCATCCACCTTGGTCAGCTTGCCATCGGCGCCGCGCAGGTACAGCTCGTCGTTGTAGAAGGCCAGGGTGCGGCTGACGAAGTCACGCTCAAAACCGGGCGTGTCGTCGTGCACGGCAGCGATGTACATGTCATCGGCCTTGCCTTCGTAGACCACCTCGGCCTGCGCCAGCGGCTGGCCGCGACGCCAGCGCTTGACGATGCGCGGGTAGCCCGAGCTGGTCTGCGAGCCGGGGCCGAAATCGGTAAAGACATAGACGGTGTCGGCGTCGATCCAGCCCAGCGCGCCCTTGGCCTCAGGACGGAAGAAGCCGTCCTTGACGAACTGGCGCGTGCCCAGGTCGAACTCGCGGGTGACATCGGCATCGGAGCCACCGCGCGACAGCGCGATCAGGCAGCGCTGGTAGTCCGGGCGCAGGCAGTCGGCGCCATGCCAGACCCATTGCGCGTTCTCGGCCTTGTTCAGCGCGTCCAGGTCGAGCACCGTTTCCCACTTCGGGTTGGGCTTGCGGTACTCGTCCAGCGTGGTGCGCCGCCACAGGCCGCGCTCGTGCTGGCGGTCCTTCCAGAAGTTGTAGTAGTAGTCGCCGATCTTCTGCACGCCGGGGATCTTGGCGTCCGAATCCAGCACCTCGCGGATGCTCGATTCCATCTGCTTGAACTGCGGCGTGCCGGCCAGGCGGCCTTCGCTGCGTGCGTTCTGCACCTTGACCCACTCCAGCGCGCGGCTGCCTTCGACGTCCTCCAGCCAGGCGTAGGGGTCGGGGGTCATGGCGGCCTCCTTGGCGGACGCGGTAACGGACGTAGCAGTAATCAGACCGGCCATGAGGCAGGCGGCGGCGAGCTTGGACATCTATCCTCCGGAGTGGACACAACCGCGCCACGCTAGCACAAGGCCCGCGCCCACCCCCCGTGCCAAAAGTGCCCGGGTTGAGGGCTAGGCCGCGCGCGCTGAAGTCCGCGGCGCCGGCCGCGCCGCCAGCGCGCGCCGACGCGCCTGCGGCAGGCGACGGCGACGCGGCGAGGCCGCGCCGGCCGGGCGCTGCGGCAGGCGGAAGCGGTACAGCGCCCACCACGCGGTCAGCGGCATGCCCACCAACCACAGCGGCATCCAGCCCAGCCACTGGCTGTAGCCGCGCGCCGCCGGCCATACCAGCACCAGGGCCAGGCCGGCCAGGGCGATCTGCCGCACCGGGCGCAACACGCGCGGGTCGGGGGTCTGCACGGACTGCGGGACGGAACGCTGCATGAGAATGCTCCTGGTCGGTCGGGAGGCGCAGCGTCCCCCATCGCTATCTCACCGATTGCGACCTACCATTGACGGCACTTTCGCTCCGCCCGGTCTAGTGTGCGGGCGAACCACACTCCAAGACGAGCCGCGATGCGCCTGACCGCCACCCTTGCCCTAGCGTTCCTGATCGGTCTGGCCGTGCCCGCGGCGTCGGCGCGCGAAGCGGAGGTCCCGGACCGCCCGGCCCTGGACCTCAAGCGCCTGATGGGCACCTGGTACGTGATCGCGCGCATCCCGAACCCGGTCGAGCGCGGCCACGTCGCCAGCCGCGACGAGTACACGCTCAAGGATGACGACTCGGTCGCCATTCGCTACGTCTACCGCGAAGGCTTCTCCGCGCCGGAACAGGAGAAGACCGCGCGCGCGTCGGTGGACGAGGACAGCGGTAACTACGACTGGCGGGTGTGGTTCTACAAGATCATCCCGACCCGGCAGCGCATCCTGGAAGTGGCCCCGGATTATTCCTGGGTGCTGATCTCCTGGCCGGGCCGCGACCTGGCCTGGATCTTCGCGCGCTCGCCGGACATGGACAACGAGCTGTACCGCTCGCTGGTGACCAAGCTGCGCGACGACTACGGCGTGTACACCGACAAGCTCAAGCGCGTGCCGCAGCGGCCGGAGCAGGTGGACAAGCTGGGGTTTGAGGTGCCGAATCAGCGTTGAGGCTGTGAGCCTGGGCGGTGGTTCGCGGCTGAAGCCGCTCCTACAAGCCGTTCCTACGGCCGCTCCTGCACGCTGCGGCCGCTAATCGTCATAGTTGCTCAACGCCAGCGACAGCAACGCCTTGGCCTGCTCGCGCAGCGACTTGGGCTCGATGATTTCCGCATCCGAGCCGTAATGCAGCACGTCCATCAGCAGCTCGCGCGACACGCTGTAAGGCAGCTTCAACTCGTAGCGGCCGTCAGGCAGGAACCGCCCCTGCTGCTTGGAATGCCAATGTTCGTCGGCCACCCAGCGCGCGGCCTTGGCGCTGAACAGGATGGTCGCCCAGCCCTTCGGCGCGCCAGAGAAGATCCCATAGGAGGCAGCGAGCTGGTCATCGAGCTCGCTGTCGGGCACGTCACGCGCGGGCTGGTCCAGCGGACGCGCGTGGTTGATGCGGTCCACCGCGAAGCTGCGCACGCCTTCGCGGCCGTGGTCCCAGGCGTCCAGGTACCAATTGTCGCGGTAATGGGTGATGCGTTGCGGCGACACCGTGCGCTTGGTTGATTCGTCGGTGGAGCGCGCGCGGTACTCGAAGCTGAGCTGCTTGCGCTCGAGCACGGCCGACGCCACCGCGCGGAAGCTTGCCTCGTCCAGCTTGCGGCCGCGATGCGGGATGACGCGGACGCGGTCCACCGGCCACTGCGACACCCCCGCCTGCGCCGCCAGCAGGCTTTCGATGCGCTGCTGCAGCGGCGCCAGCACCGAGGCCAGCACGCCGCCGCCGGTGCGCGACAGCAGCTGCTGCGAGGCCAGCAAGGCGTGCAGTTCCTCGGAACTGAGCCACAGCCCGGGCAGTTCAAAGCGGTCGCTCTCGCCGGCCAGGTAGCGGAAGCCCGCCTCGCCATCGCCCTCCACCGGCGCCATCAGCGCATCGCGCAGAAAGGCCAGGTCGCGGTAGACGGTGGCGCGGGAACAGCCCAGCTCATCCTGCAGCCGCGCCACCGTCACTGGATAGCGGGCCGCCTTGAGCAGGCGGTGCAGGGCATTGATGCGTTCGTAGCGGTCCATGCGCCGATTATGTCCGACTCGCGGGCCGCAGCGGACGGGCCGGTCGCTGATCGTGATGCAGGTCCACACGCCGCGGCGGCGTCAGGCAATGCCGCATCGCATCGACCGGCCTGGCAGGCCGCCGCCGCCGATGCGGGGAAGCGCCGCGAGTGCTGTGCCACGGGCCGCTGCATCGCCGGAGTGACGACCGCGTGCAGAACGGGGCATGAAGCGCATGCGCTGAATGCGACCCGGCGTATGGAGGGTCCGCTATCATGAAAGCGTTCCCATACCTTGTGCCTCCTGGCCGCCGGATTCGAGAGTCGACCATGCCCCGCTGTGCCCTGCTGACCGCCGCCGTCCTGCTTTCCTGCTCCAGCGCGGCCGCCGCGCAAGCCGTTTCCAACGGTCCCACCGATCCGGCCGCCGCGGTCATCCCCTCGCCCTGGAGCGGTTCCAGCGGTGAACTGGGCTTCGCCTCGGCGCACGGCAACAGTTCGACGGAAAGCTTCAACGGCCGCCTGCGCGGGCGCTACACCGACGGCGACTGGATCCACTCGCTGGACCTGTTCGGCATGCGCTCCAGCGCCGAGTACACCATCACCAACAATGACGACGGCACCACCACGCGCGAGCGCCAGACCACCGCCGAGCGCTACACCGCCGCGGCCGGCAGCGCGCTGCAGCTGGGCGAACACCGCCAGCTGACCGCCACGGGCCGCTACGAGTCGGACGAGTTCGCCACCTACGACCGCCTGGCCACCTTCGGCATCGGCTACGGCACGCGGCTGCTGGACTGGGAGCGTTTCTACCTGGACGCGCAGATCGGCCCCGGCGTGCGCCGCGCCCACGACTCGGTCGAGGACCGCACCGAAACCGGGTTGATCGGGCGCGGCCTGTTCGACCTCAAGTACACGATCACCGACAACACCGACATGGTGAACACGCTGCTGGTCGAATCGGGCGGCTACAACACCTTCGCCCAGAACGACTTCGGCGTGCAGGTGGCGATGAACCAGCGCTTCGCGCTGAAGGCCGCCTGGCAGCTACGCCACAACAGCGATGTCAGCGACGGCAACAAGAAAACCGACACGCTGACCACGGTGAACCTGGTCTACACCTTCAAGTAGGCCGCGGCGCACGCGGCCGCGCCGGCGCGGGACTATTGCTCCCGCGCGTACGGCCCCAGCAGCACATCCCCACCCGCCTCCAGCAGCTCGCGCGCGACGTCCCGGCCCAGGGCCTCGCGCGCTGCAGCTGCACCCGCGCCCTGCGCGCGCACCAGGCGCCCATCGCCGGCATCGCCGACCAGGGCCTGCAGCTGCAGCTGCCCCTCATGGTGGCGCGCGAATGCGGCCACGGGCACATGGCAGCTGCCATGCAGGGCGCGGTTCATCGCGCGCTCGGCCTCCACGCATTCGCGCGTGGGGGTATGGTCCAGGCCCGCCAGCACCGCCATCACCTGCGGGTCGTCGCCGCGGCATTCGACCGCGATGGCGCCCTGCGCGGGCGCCGGCAACCACTGTGGTGCCTCCAGCCGCTGGGTGATGCGCGCGCCCAGGCCGAGGCGCTGCAAACCAGCGCAGGCCAGGACAATGGCGTCGTATTCGCCCTGGTCGAGCCTGGCCAGGCGGGTGTTGACGTTGCCGCGCAGGTCCAGCAGCCGCAGGTCCGGGCGCAGTGCGCGCAGCTGTGCCTGGCGGCGCAGCGAGGAAGTGCCGACACGCGCGCCTTCGGGCAGCGCCTGCAGCGAGGCGTGAGTGGAGACCAGCGCGTCGGCAGGGTCGGCACGTTCGAGAATGGCGGGCAGCTCGAACGGTGCGTCCAGGTCCATCGGCACGTCCTTGAGCGAGTGCACGGCGCAATCGGCTTCACCGCGCAGCATGGCCAGCTCCAGTTCCTTCAGGAACAGGCCCTTGCCACCGATCGCCGCCAGCGAACGGTCGAGGACTTCGTCGCCGCGCGTGCTCAGCGGCACCAGCAGCACCTCCAGCTGCGGATGCAGGGCATGCAGGCGGGCGGCGACGTGTTCGCTCTGCCACAGGGCGAGCGGGCTCTTGCGGGTGGCGATGCGCAGGGTCTTCATGCGCCGATTATCGCCCGTCCGTGGCGTTGGCGGCTTTGCGCCGGATCAGTCCTGTCGCGGCGCGCTTCAGCCGCGGACGTCGCCGCGCAGCTCGCCGCGCAGGTTGGCCACGCAGCGCCGGCTCACTTCCAGCGGCTGGGCGACATCGCGCAACACCGCGTGCATCTGCCCGTCGCCGGCACGGCGCAGTTCGGCCAACTGCGCGCGCGCGACCAGGCAGTTGCGGTGGATGCGCACCAGGCGGTCGGCGAACTCCTCTTCCAGCGACTTCAGCGATTCCTCGATGAGATCTTCGCCGCGCGCATGATGGACGATGACGTACTTCTCCTCGGCCTGCAGATAATGGATCTCGCCAACCGGAATCAGCCGCAGGCTGCCGCGCAGCCGTGCGCACAGATGGGTACGGCGGCGCGCCGGTTCGGCGCTCGGCGCGGGCGCGCGGCCGGCAATGAAGGTGGCGGCGCGCTCCAGCGCGGCGGCCAGGCGTTCGGGGCGCACCGGCTTCATCAGGTAGTCGATCGCCGCGGCATCAAAGGCCGACAGCGCGTGCTCGTCATAAGCGGTGCAGAACACCACCGCCGGGCGCGGGGCGAAATCGCGCAGGTGGCGAGCCGCTTCCAGGCCATCGACGCCAGGCATGGCGATATCCAGCAGGACCACGTCGGGGTGACGCGTGGCGGCCAGTTGCAGGGCCTGCTCGCCGTTCTCGGCCTCGCCGACCAACTCGACCCGCGCATCGGCGGACAACAGCGCCCGCAGGCGTTCGCGCGCCAGCGGTTCGTCGTCGGCAATCAGGACTTTCACGGCGACGGCCCCACGGCCGCCGACGGCGCGCGCATCTGCATGCTTCCCCTCGGTGCTTCCCCTGGATGTTCCCCGGCCGCGGGCGGGCCGCGGCGCATGCCGGCCGTCGAAGCAGATCACTTCAGCGGCAGGACAATCTCGCACGCATAGTAGCTGCCGCTCTGCCCGGCCGTCATCCGGGCGCCCGGTCCGGCGCGGCAGGCCAGGCGATGGGCGGATCGCCCACGACCGCTCAGGCGCTGGCGAAACGCTGGTCCATCCACGCGGCCAGGTCGGCGATTTCCTCCGCGCAGACCTGGTGCGCCATCGGGTACTGGTGCCAGTCCACGGCAAAACCCAGTTGCTGCAGGCCGGCCGCGCTCTGCTGCGCATGCACCAGCGGAATCACCGGGTCACCGCCGCCGTGAGCCATGAACACCGGTTGGCGCTGCGCGCCGGCGACAAGGTGCTCGGCCGCATGTGCCAGGTCGGGCAGATAGGTGGACAGGCCGATCAAGCCGGCCAACGGCACCTGCCGGCGCAGGCCGGCGGCCAACGCCACTGCCCCGCCCTGCGAGAAGCCAGCCAGCAGCAGGCGCTCGGGCGGCACGCCGCGCGTGGCTTCGCGTTCGATCAGGGTTTCGACCTGGGCGACCGATTCCAGCACGCCGTCGCGGTCGGCGCGCTGGGCGAAGTCGAAGCTGGCGATGTCGTACCAGCCGCGCATGCGCACGCCGTTGTTGATGGTGATCGGGCGCACCGGCGCATGCGGGAAGATGAAGCGCAACGCCGGCCAGTGCGGCTGCACCAGTTCCGGCACGATCGGCGCGAAGTCGTGGCCGTCGGCGCCCAGGCCGTGCAGCCAGAGCACGCTCCAGCGCGGCGACTCGGCGGTTTCGATCTCCAGTCCGTCCAGCGCTGGCGACATGCGTGCGACTCCCGATGGCAAGGCCGCATTATGCCTGCGCGCCAGGGGCCGGGTCGCCCGACGCGTGGCTCAGTCGTGCTCCGCGGCGCGGGCCGCGGCGCGGCGCAGTTCGGCCGCGCGCACCATCACCGGCGGTGGGCCGCGTTCTTCGGGAATGGAGAAGATCCCCCAGCGCTGCAGCCATTCGCCGGCGCTGCGCAACGAGGTCAGCGCCACCACCGGGATCGCCAGGGCCATGCCGATCACCACCGGCGCCATCCATGCGGCCAGTGCCGGCGAGACCAGGTAGGCCATGGTGCCGGCGAGCAGGCCGAACAGGCTCAGCCCGCCGTAGCCCTTGATCAGCGCGCCCCAGGAAATCTTGCCGTCGTCGCGCTGCTGCGCGTCCCAGCCCGAATCCTTGCCGGCCAGCACTTCGGCCACGCCGCGCGACTGCAGGTACATCACCACCGGCGCCATCAGCGCGGCCAGCACGGTTTCCAGCAGGATGCTGAGCAGCGCGCGCAATGCGCCGCCGCAGCCACGGCGTTCGTTGCGGTTGAGCAGCAGCGCCAGATACCCGAGGAACTTCGGCGCCAGCAGCACGCCCATGGTGCCGGCAAATACCCACAGCGCGCCGCTGTCGCTGCGTGCATGCCAGTAGCGGGCCGGCGAGAACGGAATCTCCGCGGCCAGGTTGATGCCGCCTTCAAACAACGGGATGGCGATGCCGATCAGCATCAGCATCGCCCACATCGGCGCGGTGAAGTAATGGCCGATGCCGATCATCATGTGCATGCGGCTGATCCAGTGCAGGCCGCGCGCGCCGACCACCTTGGCGTGCTGCAGGTTGCCCTGGCACCAGCGGCGGTCGCGGATGAGCAGGTCGGTCAGGGTCGGCGGGCCTTCCTCGTAGCTGCCCTGCAGGTACGGCACCATGTGCGTGGCCCAGCCGGCGCGGCGCATCAGCGCGGCCTCGACGAAGTCGTGGCTCAGCACATGCCCGCCGAACGGCTTGCGCCCGGGCAGCGCCGGCAGACCGGCGTGAGCGGCGAAGGCGCGGGTGCGGATCACCGCATTGTGGCCCCAGTAATTGCTTTCGGCGCCATGCCACCACGCCACGCCGTAGGCGATGATCGGCCCGTACACGCGGCCGCCGAACTGCTGCATGCGCGCGAACAGGGTGTGGCCGTTGACCACCGCCGGCAGGCTCTGGATCAGGCCGACGTCGGGATTGGCCTCCATGCCCGCGACCAGGCGCACGATGGTGTCGCCGCCCATCAGGCTGTCGGCGTCGAGGATCAGCATCTGCGGGTAGTCGCCGCCGAAGCGCTGCACCCAGTCGGCGATGTTGCCGGCCTTGCGCCCGGTGTTGTCGGCGCGGCGCCGGTAGTAGATGCGGCCGCGGCCGCCGGTGCGCGCGCACAGCGCGGCGTATTCGCGCTCCTCGGCCTGGCCGATGGCCGGCCGCGTGGTGTCGCTGAGGATGAAGAAGTCGAAGCGATCCAGCTGGCCAGTGGCGGCCACCGACTCGTAGATCGCCTGCAGGCCGGCGAGCAGGCGGCGCGGGTCCTCGTTGTAGGTGGGCATCAGCAGCGCGGTACGGCTGTGCAGGGTGGGCAGCGGCGCGTCCGGGTCGATGCCCAGCTTGCGGCCGCGGCCGAATACCACGCTGATGAAGCCGGCAACCGCGCTGGCGAAGGACATCGCGATCCAGGCGAACAGCAGCACGAACAGCACCAGCAGGCAGCCTTCGAGCACGCTGATGCCGCCATCCCACATCACCATCAGCATCATCCAGGTCGCGGCCAGGGTCATGGCCGCGGTGCCGCCGATCAGGTACAGGCGGCGCAGGCCGATGCCGCGCGGCGCGGTGCGCTGCAGCGGCACCTGCAGCCGGCCCTGGCGCAGGGACTGCTCGGGCATGGGCAGCGGCGCTTCGGCCGGCAGCACGGAAACGCCGGCGTCGCGCAGGTCCGGCGGGGCCACGGCGGTGCTCACGTCAACCATTCACGGCCACCATCGGCAACCGGGCAGCGCTGGCGATGCCGGCACCGCGCGCGCGCAGGCCGCGCGGCATCGCTTTCCCAACCACTACGAACACAAGCACTCCTCGGCCGCGACGGTGTCGCCGCCCATGTTAGGTCATCGCTGCGGGCGGACCTGGCCCGCCGGTTCAGGTGACCCCTCCCGGCCACCGTCGCGGCGCAGACTACGCCGGTCTGGCCCAACCGATGCCCAACGCTGAATAGGGGCCGGATCAGGCCCACGGCCATGCCGGACCGCCCAGCCACAGCCAGCGCGCGGTCCAGGCCGCGGCCAGGCCGATCAGCGCGGTCAACGGCACGCCCACGCGCAGGAAATCGGCAAAACGATATTGCCCCGGGTTGAGGATCAGCAGGTTGCCGTGATGGCCGATCGGGGTGAGGAAGGACGCGACCGCGCCCATCGCGGTGCAGATCACGAACGGCACCGGCGGCAGGTGCAGGCCTTCGGCCACGGCCAGGGCGATGGGGGTGAGCAGCACGGTGGTGGCGGCGTCGGACAGGATCTGGGTGAGCAACGCGGCAGCGGTGAACATCACCAGCAACAGCGCCAGCGGTGACAGCCCCTGCATATGTGCCAGCAGCAGTTCGGCCAGGCGTTGCGCGGTTCCGGTCTGGTCCATGGCGATGCCCAGCGGAATCACGCCGGCGATCATCACGTAGATGCGCACGTCGATTTCCTCGTACGCGCGCTCCACGCTTACGCAGCGGCTGAGTACCATGGCCACGGCACCGGCGAGGAAGGCGATCTGCGGCTGCAGCCATTCGGTGGCCGCAGCGATGATGGAGGCAAGCATGATGCCCAGCGCCACCGGCCAGCGCCGGCGCCGGCTGCGCTGTGCGTCGAACGGCATCAGCATCAGGAAGCCGCGGTGCGCGGACAACTGCTGGAACTTGTGCTGGTTGCCCCACAGCACGAGCAGGTCGCCCTCTTCCAGGCGCATTTCCGACAATTCGCCGTGCAGCCAGCCCTGCTTGCGCCACAGGCCGACCACGACGACGCCGAGGTTGCGCAGGAAGTCGATGCCGGCCACGCTGCGGCCCACGAATTCCGAGTGCGGCGCGACCACGGCCTGGACCAGCTGTTCCTCGCCCAGGGTGCCGGGCGGCGCGGCCTCGCTGGGTTTCTCGCCGTACTTGGCGACCGCGTGCAGGCTCAGGCCGGGTTCGTCGCGCACCGAGGCGATCTCGTCGGGCGAGGCGCGCACCAGCAACACATCGCCGGCCAGCAAGGTGCCACTGGGATCGCTGCGGCGTCGGCGCATGCCTTGGCGCAACCAGTCGGCGACCTGCAGGCGCTCGGCAAAGGCCGCCTCGAATTCGGCCAGGCTGCGTCCGGCCCAGGGCGAGTCGTCTTCCACCAGCAGTTCGGTGTAGTAGCGCTCCAGGCGCAGGTAGTCGGCGCTGTCTTCCTCGCCTTGGCGCTTGGGCAGCAGCCAGCGCCCGGCCAGCATGTACAACATGCCTACCAGCACCAGGACCACGCCGATGGGCGTGATCGCGAACAGGTCCAGGCGAGGCTGGCCGGCGCGCGCCAGCAGGTCGTTGGCCAGCAGGAAGGCCGGGGCGCTGATCAGGGTGAGCGTGGTGCCGAGCGAGGCGGCCAGCGACATCGGCATCAGCAGGCGCGAGGCGGCCAGTTGCTGTTCGCGGGCCAGGCGCATCATCACCGGCAGCATCATCGCGGTGATCATCAGGTGGTGGGAGAACGCAGCCATCGCCGCGGTGGCCGGCATCGTCACCGCAATCGCGCGCCATTCGCGGCCGCCGGCGGCGCGGCCGATCGCCGCGCCGATGCGTTCGGTGATACCGGTGGCCGAGAGCCCGGCCGAGAGCACGAACACCGCCGCGACGATGATCGCCGGTTCGCTGGAAAACCCCGACAGCGCCTGCGCTGGCTTGAGGATGCCGGCCAGGGTGAGCGCCAGCGTGGACAGCAGTGCGACCAGGTCAACCCGCAGCTTGCCGCTGATGAACAACACCAGGGTGACGGCGAGGATGACGAGGAAGACGATCTGCTGCGATTCCATGGGGCGTCCGCTGAAGGCTGGCACCACCTTAGCCGGTCCGGCGCTCGGGCCGCGTGGAGATCGCTACAGCGCTTGCCCCAGTTCGATGAACACTACACGGTCGCCGCCCTCGCGCAGGCCCATGCCGAAGATCAGCGGGCCGACCCAGGAATCGAAGCCGATGAACAAGCTGCCGTTGACGATGCCGTCGGCCAGGCTCATGTCGCTGCGCCGCTGCCAGGCATTGCCGTATTCCAGGGTGCCGCCGACCTGGGCCGAGCGGCCGAGCACGCGGCCCAGTTCGTAGGTGTAGCCGGCAAAACCCAGTGCGTAGTCCTGACCGGTGAGTTCGTTGCGCTGGAAACCGGCCAGCCGCCAGCGTCCGCCCAGGCGATACAGACTGGGCAGCGGCGCCTGTCCGGACACGGTGGCGTGGTAGCGCAGGCCCAGTTGCACGGCATGCGGGCCGAAACTGCGCGCGCCGACCAGATCGAAGTCGACCTGGTCGAAGGCGGTGTCGGCGCCCAGCCCGGTGCGCGAACTGCGCACGCCGATCCGCCCCAGCACACCATCGCGCGGGAAGAACACGCTGTCGATATCGTCCACGTCGAACTGGGCGAGCAAGGCGCCCTGCTGGAAGTCCAGGCCCGGCCACGCCGGGTCGCCGATGATCGTCCGCGCGCGGCCGGCATAGCGCTCCAGGCCCAGCGACACGCTGGCCACGTTGGAGAAGTTGCGCGAGAGCATGGCAGCCGCACCATAGCGCTGCACGCGGTAGCGCGCGACGCGATCGCCCTGGCCGTCGAAGATGTTGAAGCTCTGCGTCTGGTAGCCGCCGAGCACATCGAAGGCGTAGCGGTGGCGCGGGTCCAGCGGCGCGTAGTATTCGCCGGTCAGTCCGGGCTCGCTGCCGACCTGCGCGGTGACGCGCGCCTCGGCGCCATTGGGCGAGACCGGCGCGAACAGCAGGCCGGCACGCAGATTGGTGTCGTGGTTGCCGCTGAGGTCGTTGCTCAAGGTCAGCCCGGCCTCGAAGTACGCCGGGCCGTTGGGCTTGGGCCGCGCGGTGACGACCACGCCGGTGCGGCCCTGCTCCTCCACTACCTCGTAGTTGATGCTCGACAGGGTGCCCATCCCGTGAGCGCGCAGCAGCCCTTGTTGCAGGGCCTTGGCGTCGAGGGGTTCGCCGACCTGCAAGGGCAGATAGGCCATCAGCACCTCATCGGCGTAGCCGGTGTGGTTGTCCAGGCGCACGAATTGCACGGTCGGCGCGGCGGGCAGCTTGCTGCGCTGGTGCTGGCGAAAGGCAGCGAAAGTGTCCGCGTCCACGCTGTAGTGGCGCAGCGCCGGGGCAGCGGCATCGGCGGCCACCCGGCCGATCTGCAGGGCGAGCGCGGCCTTGTCGAATTCGCCGGTCGCCACGCGCCCGCTGAGGTCGGGGCGGATCACCAGGTCGTCGGCGTCGAGCGTGGCCAGTTGCCGTTGCGCACTGCCCACGGTGAGGAAGCCGCTCATCTGGTCGACCACGTCGAGCACGCTGGCATCGCTGCCGAGCACGCGCAGCGGCGTGCCGACATCGACGGCGATGATCCGCTCGGCGCCCATGGCGCGCACAACATCGATGGGAATCTGGTTGGCGATGCCGCCATCGAGCAACACGCGGCCGTCGAGCAGCACCGGGTGCATGATGCCCGGCAGCGACATGCTGGCGCGCATCGCCATCGCCAGGCTGCCCTGGCCTATGGCCACCGCCTGACCGGTGTTGATGTCGGTGGCGACGGCGCGGAACGGAATCGGCAGGTCATTGAAGTCGCCGGCAACGCGGCCGCCGCCGGTCGCGTTCTCGAACACCGCGATAAGGCGCATGCCCTGGCTCAGGCCAGCGGCCACGCGTACGCCGCTGCCCTCGCGTTCTCCCTCGTCCGTACTGGCGCCACCGATGCCGACGCCGATCGGCGCCAGGCGCGTGTAGTCGTCGCTCTTGCGGCGCAGGCTGCGCTCGCGCCGCGGCAAGGTGTCGCTGAAGGTGCCGCGCCAATCGGTGTCCAGCACGATCTGCTCGATGTCCTGCGGGCTGCGTCCGGCCGCGTACAGCGCGCCGACCAGGGCGCCGGCACTGGTGCCGGCAATGCAGTCCACTGGGATGTGCAGTTCTTCCAGCTTCTTCAGCACGCTGACATGGGCGATGCCGCGCGCACCACCGCCGCCCAGGGCCAGGCCGATGCGCGGCCGGGTGTCGCCGGGCGCGCGTTCGCCGCATTGCCGGCCGTCCAGTCCGGCGAGCGGGTCCGGCAGGGGCGGCGCGGCCGCCGTGGGCGCCTGTGCCATGGCGGCGGAAATCTGCAGTACGCCAAGCAGCAGCGCAGCGGCACCACGCAGCGCCATCAGGGCGGTGCGCCGCTGCGCGCGGCGCGGTGCTCCGTCGGCGGGTCGGCGTTGGGCATCGGCAGGCATCGCGCGCATGTGTCCGTCCTCGGGCGCCTAGCGCCAGGCACTGCCCACCTGGATGTAGAAGGTATGGTCTTGCGGACCCCAAGCATAGTCCAGGCCGCCATACAGGCCGAGCTTGCGCGCCAATAGATAGCGAAAGCCAGCGCCCTTGGCTACCGCCGTGGCCGCATCGCTGAAGTCGCTGCGCCGCCCCCATGCGCGGCCGGCGCCGAGAAAGCCGATCAGCGCCCAGCGCTGGTTGAGGTTCCAGCGCAGTTCGGTCTCCAGCATGGCGGCGCGACGGTCCTGGTAACGACCCGCGGCGATGCCACGCATGTCCACGTAAGGCAGACGGTAGAACGGCACGCCGCCGCCGACCGCGCGCAGGTCCAGCCGCCCGCCAATCACCAGGCGCCGATCCAGCACCGGCACGTAACCGAAGACATGCGTGCGGTAGCTGTCGAAGTCCACGTCGCCGCCAAGGCCTTCGCGGTAGAAGTTGGCATCGACCACGCCGGTCCAGCCGCTGGACGGGGTGAACGGGTTGTCGCGGCTGTCGTACTCGAGGCTCAGGCCGAGGCCGGAGGTCTTCTGCGACAACTCCACCGGGCTGAAGAAATCCCGATCCGATGCGGTATCGAAGCCGATATCCATGTCCATGTAGATCCAGGCCAGACCGACGAAGACATCGCCGTCGCCAAGCCTGCGCACTACCTGCTGGTACGAGGCCAGCCCATCGACGTTGTAGCCGATCTCCTGCACCGGGCCGACGCGGCCCGGGGTGTAGAAGTCCAGGTTGAACGAGGCCTTGCCCACAGCGCCCTTGTAGCGCCAGCGGTCCTCATCGAAATGCAGGAGCGCGCCGGCGCCATAGGCATGGCTGCCGTTGGCCGTCTTCATCGCCATCGCGCCGTAGATGTTCGGCGCGATGAAGCGGGTCTGGCCGTCGGCGGTGGTGCGCGTGGCGGCGGCGCCGGCCGGGCGCTGGAAGAACGCCAGGGCCAGGCCGCCTCCGTAACCCAAGGCCGGCTCGGTGATGACGATCGGCACCACCAGCGCGCCGCGGTGGTTGAGCAGCCATTCGGACATGTCCAGCTGCCCGTCCTGCGGGTCGCGCAGCAACTGCCGCAGGCCGGGCTTGGTTGCCTGCTGGCCCTCCTCCTTATCCTGGCTGGCAGCCAACCCCGCGGGCATGGCCGCCAGCATCAGGCACGCGCCGCACAGCAGGCGCTGATGCAAGCGCAGCAGCCCGCCGGCACCGCTTCGCGATTGCCGAACCGCTGGCTCAGGCCGCGGCGTGGCCGATGGGCTCACTTGGCCGCCGACGATCCCGGCGGAAAGCCGGTGAACATCTTGTCCAGACCGGCTTCCACCGCGGCGTTGACGCGCTCGGGCGTGCTCGGCACGGTGCCGCTGGCGGTGCCGCGCCAGATCGCCTGCTGGGTGCGGGTGTCGAACATGTCCACCACCAGCGTGCCGACGTCATAGGTGCGCACCGTGGTCTGCGCCGTACCCATGCCCATGCCGCCGCCCCAGCCACCGCGCCAGCCCCAGCCACCCATGCCGGTGCCGGTGTAGAACGTGTCCAGGGTCTGCCGCTGCGAGGTGATGATGTGCGCAGCCAGAGTCACCTGGCCGTCGGGCGCCTGCCGCCAGCCGCGCGCCTGCAGGCGCGCGTCGATGCCGTCGACGATGCGCTGCTGCACCAGGGGCGAGCCGGCTTGCGGCTTCATGCCCCAGGTGTAGGTGCGGTATTGCGAGAAGTCCACGGCCGGATCATGGTCGGTCTTGACCGTGGGCGAGGAAGCGCACGCCGCCAACAACAGCGCGGCGAAGGCGGCGGGAAGGAAGCGGGCTTTCATGGCAGTCTCCTGTTGATGCAATGGACCGGGTCACGGGTGCGGCAGCGACGCGCAATACGCGCCGCCGCGACGGCGGCGAGAGGCACCCTGGCCCTCGCCACCCTGGCAAAGCCGGCCCCGCCGCGTGCCGCGCAGGGCTGGATCAGAAACTGAAACTGGCGGTCAGCAGCACCGGGCTGCCCTTGAAGCGATTCTTGACGTTGAACTCGGACACGTAGCGCGCGCTGAGGTCCAGGTGCTGGCCGCCGGACCACTTCTTGCCGTAGCTGAGCAGCGGCCCCAGCCCGAACGAGCGACCCTTGAAACCGTTGAGTCGGTCCGCGGTCGGGCCGCTGTCATCGCCAAGCTGCTGCACCCAGCCGCCGGCCACGCCAAAGCCCCAGCCACCGGGCGTGCGCTTGACCAGCATGGAGTCCAGCCGCCACACCGGCGCGTTCTTGTAGTTGGTGTCGTCGTTGCGCGTGTAGAAATCCACCGCGCCGAGCAGGCTCAGTTCCACGCTGCCCTTGTCGAACAAACGCGTGTAGCCGACGCTGGGTGAGAACGTCCACACGTTCATGCCGGCATTGGCCAGCCGGTTCGGATCGTATTTGGCGGTGGGCGCATACACATACAGGCCGTAGGACACGTGCTCGACCTGGCTGATGTGATAGCTGGCGATGACCGGGGCGAAGTACAGGTCGAACCAGTTCGAGGTGCTGTCGGACACGCGCCGCTGCTGCCCGCCGGCCTCCAGCGTCGCGGTGGCGCTGGGCAGGATGTAGGGCGCGGTCAGCATCGAGGCGAAGTTCCAGCGGCCTTCGCCGGTAGGCCAGATGTAGACGCCGGTCGCCGTCCACAGGTCGACATCGGCACGCAGGCCCAGCGAGACCTGGCCGGCAATTGGCGCGGGCCGGCTGGCGCCGATCTTGCCGTCGTAGTTCAGATAGCCCAGCGACCACTGCATGCCTGGCTCGGGCGGCACCACGCCGGCATAGGCCTGGATTTGCGCGCCGGTGATCGCGCGTCCCATCGCGCCCTCGGTGGCGCTGGCGGGCAATGCGGTGGCGGCAACCGTCAGCGCGGCCAGTAACGGGGCGGCGTGGCGGGAACGGGAAAGGTGTTTCATGACGATTTCTCTGCGGAAGGTTCTGACAAGACGGCCGCGGCGCTGCGGTGGCGATCGCGCTCGCGTACCTGGTCGATGTCGCGTTCCAGGAAGTAGTTGAGGAAGGTGCGGATCAGCGCCACCGCGGCGAGCATGCCGATCTCCTGCCAGCTTGGTGCCACCGACGACTGCACGATGTCGGCCGCCAGCTGGAAGGTCAGTGCCGCCACCAGCCAGCGTCCATAGGTCAGCCACAAGGCGCGGCGCGCGCGCCCGGCAATCACCTGTCCGCGCAGCTGGCCGACGAACAGGTGCAGCGCGGCGATGAAGGCGTGCAGCGAGCCGATGGCAACGATCACCAGCGCCATCAGGTCGATGATCACCGCGACCGGTTCGCTGGCGGCTACCAGCCAGGACTGGAGCATGCTCAGCCCTCCACCGCGCGCACGACGCAGCGAAAGCCAAGGTGGCAGGTCGCGGTGTCGATGGGTTGCGCCATGCGCGCGGCCGGGCGGTAACGGCGGCAGTAGTTGGGCGCGCAGACGTGCGAGCCACCCTTCATCACCCGGCGCGGAATGCGCGGGCCGCTGGCACGTGCGTCCACGCTGTCCTCGCGGCTGGCGCCACGCGGATTCTCCAGCGTGCAGCAGGGCCGCCCCTGTAACTGTTCGTGGTGCTGGTACCAGTCGCTGGTCCACTCCCAGACGTTGCCGATCATGTCGTACAGGCCGTAGTCGTTGGGGGGGAAGCTGCCCACCGGCGCGGTCCAGGCGTAGCCGTCCAGCGCCTGGTTGTCCCAGGGAAACTCGCCCTGCCAGGTGTTGGCCATGTAGCGGCCGCCGGGCACCAGTTCGTCGCCCCAGGCAAACTCGCTGGGCTCACGGCCGCCGCGGGCAGCGAATTCCCACTCGGCTTCGGTGGGCAGGTCCTTGCCGGCCCAGTGCGCATAGGCCAGCGCATCGTCATAGCCCACCTGTACCACCGGGTGATCGAGCAGGCCTTCCAGACTGCTTTCGGGCCCGCGCGGGTGGCGCCAGTCCGCGCCCGGTACGTAATGCCACCAGTTGTGCGGATTGCGCAGGTCGACCCGGCCCTGCGGCGGCACGAATACCACCGAGGACGGCACCAGCAGCGCTGGATCAACGCCGGGATAGTCGGCCGGATCCACCGCGCGTTCGGCCAGCGTGACGTGGCCGGTCGCCTCGACGAAGCGCGCGAACTGGCGGTTGGTCACCGCATGGCGGTCAATGGCGAACGCGGCCACGCGTACCTTGGGCCGGGCGCTCTTCGGGATAGTGGTCGTTGGAGCCCATCATGAAGACGCCACCGGGCAGGTGGACCATTTCGTCATGCAGGGCAAAGTTGCCATCTGCCGGACTCACGCAAATACCCTCCCCCAATCGCGTTTCATGCTGACCTGACTGATGCCGTATTCGGCGGCGCGGTCCAGGCCCTCGTTGAGCGGGCTGACCAGGAACTGCCGGTCGTAGGCACTTTCGCGCTCACCGTCGTCGTGGTGCAGCAGCAGTGCCAGCCGCTCGCCCTCGCCGGCCAGGGTGTAGCGCAGCATGGCCAGGTCGCCGTCGGAATTGCCGAAAGCGAAGATCGGCCGGCGCCCGATGTGCAGGGCGATGTTGACGGCCTTCTCGTCGCGGTCATCGAAGCTGCCGACTTCGGCCAGCTTGCGGATCACCGCGGTGTCCGGCGTCAGCTCCAGCCGGCCGCGCGTGCTCGAGCCGATCACCTGCTCCGGCGGCACGCCATACAGACGTTCGGCCACCGTGCGCACGAACTCAATGCCGCCGCCGGTGACGATGAACACCTTGAAGCCGTGCTCGCGCAGGTAGTCCATCAGCTCCAGCTGCGGCTGGTAGATGCAGGCAGTGAACAACCGCCCGAACTTGGGATGACGTGCCTCAGCCAGCCAGGCGCTGGCGGCGGCGCGGAACTGTTCGATGTTCATGCCTGCATGCACGGCGAACGCGGGCTCGAACACTTCGCGCTTGGACAGCGCCTGCAGCGCCTTGAGGTCGTGCTCCAGCAGTGCCTTGAACGCGGGCTTGTCACGCAAGGCCGGCTCGAGCGCGGCCAGCCGCTCGACCTCGCTCAGCGTGAAGTAGATCTGCACGTATAACGGGTACTCCGCCCACAGCGTCCCGTCGTTGTCGAACACGGCAATGCGCTCGGCGGGCGGCACGTAGCCGGCGCCGCCGTCGCGGGTGACGCTGGCAACAAACTCGAGGATCTCCTTGCGGCGATCGCCATCGTTCCAGGAGGGAAGCGCCCCGGTCATCTGATCACTCTCCGCGGATGGGCAGCCGTTGCCAGCACCAGAGTCCTCTTGCGGTCGAGCGGCCGCCCACCCTCGCAGGCGGCCACCCACTACTGCCAAGGTCGTCAATCCTTGTTCGACATGGCGCTCATTTTCTCCAGCGCGTCGTCGATGGTGAAACTGCCCGGCTTCTGCACCCGCGGGAATTCGACAAGTGTCTGCGCGAACTTGTCAGCAATGGCGTAGGCACCGAACAGCAGGTAGTCGTGGTACAGGAACCACTCGTAGTAGCTGTTGGAGGTGATGTCGGCGTACTCGTACGGGTCCGTTCGCAGGTTGAACAGCTTTGGCATGCGCGACGTGGTGAACGGCTCGGCCCAGATCTGCATGGTGCCGCGGCAGCGCTGTTCCATGAACACGATTTTCCAGTTGTCGTAGCGCATGGCCAGCACGTCGCCGTCGTCACTGAAGTAGATGAAGACGTTGCGCGGACTCTCCTTCTCCTCGCCCGTGAGGTACGGCAACAGGCTGACGCCGTCGATGTGGTTCTTGAAGGTCTTGCCGTTCGCGGCGTACCCGGTCTTCAACTTCTCGACCACGTCGCTTGCGCCCACCATATCCAGGAAGGTCGGCAGCCAGTCATGATGCTGCACGATCCCATTGGCGATTCGGCCGGCCTCGATCTTGCCCGGCCAGCGCGCCAGCAATGGAATTCGGAAGGCGCCTTCCCAGTTCGTGTCCTTTTCGCTGCGGAACGGCGTGGTCCCGGCATCCGGCCAGGAATTGCGGTGCGGTCCGTTGTCCGTGGAATAGACCACCAGTGTGTCCTCGGTGATCCCGAGCTCATCCAGGTAATCGAGCATGTCGCCCACGTTCTTGTCGTGGTCGATCATGGTGTCGTGGTACGGCGACTGCCACCGCCCTGCCTGACCCAGGCTGGACTTCTTGGTGTGGGTGAACAGGTGCATATGGGTGGTGTTCAACCACACGAAGAATGGCTTGTCGTCGGCGTGCTGGCGCTTGATGAAGTCCTTGGCCGCCTCGACGAATTCGTCGTCACAGGTTTCCATGCGCGCCTTGGTCAGCGGGCCGGTGTCCTTGATCTTCTGCTTGCCAACCTTGCCCCAGCGCGGCTGCTCGGTCGGGTCGTCCTCGTCGGTGGCCCAGCAATGCAGGACGCCGCGCGGCCCGGTCTCCTTGCGGAAGTTGGGGAAATCCTTCTCGGGGAAGTAGTCAGCCATCTCTGGCTCTTCCTCGGCATTGAGGTGGTAGAGGTTGCCGAAGAATTCGTCGAAGCCATGCACGGTAGGCAGGTACTTGTTGAGATCGCCCAAGTGGTTCTTGCCAAACTGGCCGGTCGCATAGCCCTGCTCCTTGAGCAGTTCGGCAATGGTCACGCTCTCAGGCTGCAGGCCCTCCTTGCCTCCGGGCCGGCCAACCTTGGACAGACCGGTACGGTAGACGCTCTGGCCGGTAATGAACGAGGAGCGGCCCGCGGTGCACGACTGCTCGCCATAGGAGTCGGTGAACATCATCCCTTCTTTGGCCAGCCGGTCGATGTTCGGCGTCTGGTACCCCATCAGGCCGTGGCTGTAGCAACTGAGATTGCTGATGCCAATGTCGTCGCCCCAGATCACCAGGATATTGGGTTTCTTTCCCGCAGTGCGCGCGGCACCCGCGGAGCTTGATCCCCCTGCCTTGGCGGGCGTCTTCTTTTCAGTGGTCTTGGTCATTGCATCTACTCCGGTGCTGGGTGGCCGCGCCTGGCGCGGGGTCTGGGGGCAGGGATGTCAGGAGAAGGGCGCCTGGTCGAACACCATGCTGGTGATGGCCAGCAGGCCAATTACCCACAACGCAGCGGCGGTCAGCAGGGTCAGCGAGACCGGGTAGGGACTGTCACCATGGATCAGCCCGTCGCGCACCAGCGCCTGGCGCTCGGCGCGCAGCGCGCGCATGTAGCGGACGTGGTAGACGATGCCCAGGGTGAGCATCAAGACGCCGAGGAACACCAGGGCCAGGCCGAAGTTGCGCGGCGCGTTGCCGCCGAAGCCGACATGCAGCGCCTGCGACACCATGCGCCCGAACACCTGATAGATGGTGAAGCCGAAGCCGATCAGCGACAGCGCGGTGCGGATGATCGACATCAGCGTGCGTTCGGCGCTCATGCGCGTGCGCTGGAACGAAAGCCCGGTGCGACGCATCGACATTTCGGTACGCTCGCCGGACAGGTCGGTGCGGTATTCGGAGAGCGAGGTGCGGTGTTCTGACAGCGAGGTGCGATGGTTCGACAACTCGGTGCGGTAGTGCGAGTACGTGGTCGAGGCCAGATCCGCGTCGCTGTGGTCCACCTGCGGCAGTGGCGGCGGCGGGGTCTCGACAAGCTTTTGCGGGCGCACCGGCGAGCCGGCCGACATGGCGGCAGCGTCGGAGGTGGCAGGGCGCGGGGGCTGAGTCATCTGCGGTCCGACCTCACGCCTGGCCGCGGCGCTGCCGCCAACGTCGCGCCAGGCGGGCCGCCGGCCCCCGCAGCAGCAGATAGGGCACGAAGGCCAGCAGGACGGCGATGACCAGGGTTTCCAGCGGGTGACGGAACGCGCCGAACACCTTGAACTGGTAGATCACGTCCATCGCCACGCCCAGCAACAGGATGCGGGTGACGGCGGTGAACCCTTCACGAAAGGTCTGGACGCGTTCGCGTGCGTTACGCCCATGCACGAGCTGCATGACATAGGGCGAGCGCCCGAGCTTGGCGTCGCGATAGCCGTCAATGGCGGCAGCGATGATCGCCATGACCGGCTGCAGGACGAAGCGGAAGGTCATGGGACCGTCGGTCCGGCCGACCATGTCGCTCCAGAACCCGTGAACAAAAGCCAGCAGGGAATCCACGTTTACCTCCACATCGAGGCTTGCAGGATCGTTGAACCGCGCAAAGCCGCGCAATCGGGTTCCTACCAGTCCAGCACCAGTATTTTTACTGACGCAGGCGTGCCGCCACGCTGGCACTTTCGAGCGCCACGGCCGGGGATAATGGCGCGCAATGGCAGGCCATCCCTACTCGCTGATGCGCGGCGGCCCCACGCATCGTCTGCTCTACCACTGGCGCCTGATTGGCCCAGGCACACGCGCGGCGCCATGGCTGTGCGTGCTGCTGGTCGTGCTGACCTTTGCACCGCTGGCGATGTACTGCGCGCTTGACGGCACGCTGTGGCGGCGCGCCGGCAGCGTGGCCCTGCTCGGCGACTACGCCACACTGGCGCGCTTCCTGCTGGCGTTGCCGGTGCTGGTGTTGCTGGCGCCGCGCAGCGATGACTTCCTGCGCCAGGCCATGCGCCAGTTCGTACACGCCGCACTGGTGGCGCCCTCACGCCAACGCCTGTTGAGCGCCGAATTGCGGCGCATCAGGCGCCTGCGCGATGCAGCTCTGCCGGAACTGCTGTGCCTGGCCCTGGCCGCAGCTTCGGTGATGCTCTACGGGCCAGGCCTTGGCGACCGCCTGCCCGGCATGGCGCAATGGACCCTGCGTGGCGATGGCCAGCTCAGCCAGGCCGGTGCGTGGCTGCATTACGTCTCGATGCCGCTGTTCCGCTTCGTGCTGCTGGCCTGGCTTTGGCGCCTGCTGCTGTGGACGCTGCTGCTGTGGAAGCTGGCACGGCTGCGGCTGGACCTGCATCCGGCGCATCCTGATGGCGTGGCCGGCCTGGGCTTTGTCGGCCTGGCGCAAGAACGATTCGCGGTGCTGGCGCTGGCCAATGGGCTGGTGCTGAGCGGTGCCTTTGCCAACGACATGATCTACCTCGGCACCACCCTGGCGTCCCTGCGCCACCTGCTTGCCGGTTACCTGCTCGGTACCAGCCTGTTGTTGCTGGCGCCGCTGTTGCTGCTGGCGCCGACGCTGTCGCGGGTCAAGCGTCATGCCTTGCTCAGGTATGGCGAACTGGGCCACCAGAGCGCCGCGGACTTCGATCACCGCTGGCTGCACGCGCCTGCCGCGGCCCACCAGGGGGCCCTGCTCGACGCACCGGATTCATCGGCGCTGGCCGACTTCACCGCCGTCTATGCCACGGTCAAGGCGATTCCGCCGCTGCCGCTCAGCCGCTGGACCGTCTTGCACGTGGTGCTGTATGCGGCCGTGCCGTTGGCGCCGCTGCCGCTGCTGGCCTTCTCCGTGGACGAGCTGGCGCAGCGCCTGTTCCAGCTGCTGGCGTGAGCGCGCTCAGACCGCGCGCAGGGATGCCGAAAGGTAGCGCTTGCCCGCCGCGGCGGCACGCACCGCCGGCACCAGGTCTTCCGCGGCATCGGCCTTGAGCACGTAGCCGCAGGGAATCAGGCCCTGCGCATGGCGGACCACCTGCGGCTCGGCATGCACGGTGATGAACACCACGCCGGGAACGTAGTCCTGTGCCAGCAGTTGCTCGACGGCCTGCAGGCCGGTGATACCCGGCATCGAGATGTCCGTGACCAGCACGTCCGGGCGCAATGCACGCGCCATCCGCACCAGCGCCAGCCCATCACTGACGGTGCCGAGCAGCTCGCAATCCTGCTCCAGGATCGCGCCGAGTTGCTGGCACATCGCCCAGACATCCTCTGCCAACAGCACGCGCACGCGTTTCATCGGCCCAGCCAGGTAAGGGGCCTCTCATGCTGCGCGCCGGCGCCGGCCTGGGCCACGGAAAAAGAACCGGTATGGCCCAAGTAAAACTACTGTTGCCCGCACGCGCCGCGCCGCACGTTCAGGCGTGCGGCGCGAGCAAGCCTTCCTGCTCCGCGCGCCGTACCAGCTCCAGCGTGCCATGCACGCCCAGCTCCTGCATGATCGCGTACTTGTGCGACTCCACCGTGCGCACCGACACGCCCAGCTCGAACGCAATCTGCTTGGAGCGCAGGCCCTTGGCGACGTATTCGAGCACGCGCTGCTGCTTGTCGGTCAGGCTGCGGCGGCGCCGGTGCGAGGTGGCGATGGCGTTGGCCGCCAGCGTCGGGGTGACGTAGGTCTTGCCTTCCAGCACCTGCTGCGCGGCGTAGAGCAGCTCCTCGCCCGCGGAGTTCTTCAGCACATAGCCGCAGCCGCCGGCACAGATTGCGCGCGAAGCCATCTCCGAGTCGGCGTGCATGGTGAGGAAGATGAAGGGCGTCTCGACGCCCGCTTCCTGCGCGCGGCGCATCACGTCGATGCCGGTCATGCCCGGCATGCTGATGTCGGCAATCACCAGGTCCGGTGCTTCGCGGTGGATGGCGGCCAGCAGCGAATCGCCGTCGAAGACCAGCGCGACCACGTCGAAGAATTCCAGCAGCAGACGTTCAACGCCCTGCGCCACCAACAGATGGTCATCGGCCAGCACCAGGCGAGGCCGGGCAGCACGCGATGCTGCGTTAGTCATTCCAGGTGCCATACGCATCTCCTTCAGCTTGGCAGTCCCGCAAGCACCGGTGATGGTTCCTGCCTGATCTCCCCGGAAGCCCGGGTGGTTTCGCCCGCAGACTATCGGCGCGCCGTGAATTCCTCGTGATTTGTGCGTGAATTCTTCACGCCGATTTTTTCGCTGTGACATCGAGCGCACTTTCCAGGTGCATACTTCGCCGGCCATGCCAGATCTACCCCAGGGATGCGGGAGGCGCTGCAGCAATGAGCGAGTTTGAACCGGTCATCCGTGCGCCCGGGCCGCTGGGCAGGCGCATGCCGGGCTCGTGGCGCGACAATTTGGCGCAGGCCGCCTTCGTCGCACTGGTCTGCTTCGCGCTGGAAAGCGTGGCCACATGGCTGTGGGCACGCACGCTGGAACCTCCTGCGTTCTGCGTGGCCTCACCGCTGCTGCTCGCCTGGTGGCTGACACGGCCCGCGCGCGCCTGGCTGGCCGTCCTGCTCGGCGCCATCACCGGCTTGTGGCTGGCGCTGCTTGGCGCTGGCGCGTTTTCAGCCGGCACCGCGTTGCTGCTGGCCCTCGGCGCGCCGCTGCCACCACTGGCCCTGACCTGGTTGGCGCGGTGGCGCGGCGTCCGCGGGTGGCCACCGACCCGCTTCGGCGCGGCAGCGGTCCTGCTTCTCGCCATTGGCGTGGTCGTGCCCCTGCTGCAGCTGCTGTGGGCGGCGCTATGGGACCCCCGCTTCGATCTCGCCCAGCGGGGTGCATTCCTGGAGCCCTTGCTGACCCAGACGGCAGGCTATCTGCTGCTGCTGCCGATTGCCCTGGCCTGGTTGCAACCCGAGCCGCGCGTGCATCGCGGCCATGTCGCGCGCGACTTCGGCGTGGCATTGGCACTTGGCCTGCTGCCGCTGTGGGCGTGGTCGCCTGTTGCCGACGTGGGTCACTGGCCTTCGGCACTGTTGACGCTGTTTGCAACGCCGCTGCTGCTGTGGACGCTGCTGCGCTTCGGCATTGCCGGAGCCTGCGTGGCCTTGCTGGGCTGTGGCGTGGCGGGCGTTGCCTACACCTTGCGTGGTGCCGGTCCGTTCGCGGCATTGCCCGACGCTGCGGCGCTGCTGGCAATGCAGGCCTGGCTCTGCGCGATCGCCTGCGCGTCCTGGCTGATCGCGCTCATGCTGGAGCAACAGCGGCGCGCCGCCCAGCAGCTGCGCGATGCGTACGGCCAGCTCAGCAGCCTCACCGGGCGCATCCTGGTCGTACAGGAACAGGAGCGCACGCGGATCGCGCGCGACCTGCACGACGATATCAACCAGTCCCTGGCCGCGTTGTCCATCCGCCTGAGCTATCTGAAGCGCCAGGTGGGTGCGGCGCAGCGCGAGGCGGTGGCCGAACTCCAGCAGGACCTGCTGAAAGTTTCCAACGACATCCGCAACATTTCCCACGGTCTGCACCCGGCGATGCTGCGCTTCACTGGCCTGGCCAGCGCGCTGTCGGGGTTCTGCCAAGGCCACGCGCAACGCTCGACGCTGCACATCCATTGCAACGTCCAGCCGCCGGACGGGCTCAGCGAGGCCGACGAACTGAGCCTGTTCCGCATCGTGCAGGAGGCGTTGAACAACGTGGAAAAGCACGCGCATGCGCGCGAGGCCTGGGTCGAACTGAACTGCGTGCACGACCAATGCGTGCTGTCGGTGTTAGACGATGGCATCGGCCTGCCTGCGCGCGCATCCGCGCCGGGCTGGGACTGATCAGCATGAGCGAGCGCGCGCGACTGCTGGGCGGACGGCTCACGGCGCAGGCCCGGTCCGGTGGCGGCACTTCGGTGGAAGTGCGTTTCCCCAACCCATCGGGGTCGCGCGAATCTGTGTGGCGGGAGAGTCAGTAGAAATACTGGCTCTACCTAGGCATACCTGCGGTTGTCCGATGCAGCGATGCGCCACACGATGGGCACGCCTTCACTGCCAAGCCACGTCATGCCCTGTGTCCCTCTCCGCGCGCGGCTGTTGCCGTTCGTTGCGCTGTGTTTGCCGGCGCTGGCTTTCGCCCAATCGGCGGGCGGCCAGTCCGCCGAGGACATCTCGCGCAAGCTGGCCGACCCGGGCGCACCGGTGGTGTCGGTGCCGTTTCAGTACAACTATCTGGGTTCGGTCGGCCCCGGCGGCGATTTCCACAACCAGCAATTGAAGGTACAGCCGGTCATTCCCTTCGTCGGCGAGCGCGGCAAGTTCCTGCTGCGCCCGATCCTGCCGGTGGCCTGGAACCAGTACCCGCAGGACCGCAACGGCATCGGCGACCTGTTCGTGCAGGGCTATTACATCCCCACGCCCGGCACGCCCTCGGCCACCGAGTTCGGCTTCGGTGCCGCAGCCCTGCTCGACACTGCCAGCAGCGACAGCCTGGGTTCGGGCAAGTACTCGCTGGGCCCGGCCTTCGTGCTCGTGCACAAGACCCCGAAGTGGACGATGGGGGCATTGGCCAACCATGTCTGGTCGGTGGCCGGCGACGATGACCGCGAGGATGTCAGCAGCACGAGCCTGCAACCCTTCTTCACCCGCACCTTGCCGCACGGGTGGTCGTTGAACTTCACCTCGGAAGCCTCCTACAACTGGAAGGCGAGCTCGGGCAACCGCTGGCTGGTGCCGGCTGGAATGATGGTGTCGAAGGTGGAACGAATCGGACGGCTGCCGGTGAGCTTCGGCGTGGGCGGTTTCTACAACATCGAGCGGCCGGAATACGCCAATCGCTGGACCGCGCGCCTGGTGGTCACGCTCGTCCTGCCGGAGTGAGCGACGCCTTGCGCCGCCGCGCAGCGTGACCGGCGCCACGGGTTGCCGCTAACATCCCTTGCATCGCCTGCCCCCTGGCCGCCCGCCGGGCCGCACGCGCGCCAGCAAAGGGGAAGACATTGGCAACGGCCAGGAAGTCCGCACGCCGCAAGGGCGAAGCCACCACGATCGATGAGGTGGCGCGCCTGGCAGGCGTTTCGCCCATGACGGTTTCGCGCGTGGTGAACGGCAAGGTGCATGTGCGCGAAAGCACGCGCGAGCGGGTGATGCGCGCGGTCAAGCAACTCGGCTACACGCCGAATCTGGCGGCCAGTTCACTGGCCGCGGCGCAGACCACGCGCATTGCCCTGATCTACACCAACCCCAGCGAAGGCTATCTGCGCCAGCTGCTGGTCGGCGCCTTGCGCGGCAGCGCCCGCGCCGCCGCGCAGTTGGTGGTCGATGCCTGGGACGAGGTTGATCCGGCAGCCGAACGCGAAGCCGCACGCGCGTTGGCGCGCAGCGTCGCCGGGGTGATCCTGCCGCCGCCGTTGTGCGAATCGCCGCTGGTGATCGCCGAACTGGTCGAGGCCGGGGTCCCGGTGGTCGCCATTGCCTCGGGCCGCGAGGAAGGTGATATCTCGCGTGTGGGCGTGGACGATTTTCAGGCCAGCCGCGAGATCACCCGCTATCTGGTCGGGCTGGGCCATCGCCGTTTCGGCTTCATCCACGGCCATCCGAACCAGACCGCCAGCGCGCGGCGCTACGAAGGTTTCCGCGCGGCACTGGATGAGGCCGGCATCGCCCTGGACCCGGCCTGGGTGCAGCCCGGCGAGTTCACTTACCGCTCCGGCCTGAAGGCCGCCGAGAAACTGCTGGCGCGGCGCCAGCGCCCCACCGCCATCGTTGCCAGCAACGACGACATGGCCGCGGCCGTGGTCTCGGTCGCGCACCGGCATGGCCTGGACGTGCCGCGCGATCTTTCCGTGGTCGGCTTCGATGACACCTCCGCCGCCACCACCGTGTGGCCCGAGCTGACCACGGTACGCCAGCCCATTGCCGCCATGGCCGACACCGCCGTGGACATCCTGATGCGCCGCATCCGCCGCCAGGACAGCGCGCCGGTGGACAAGGTGCTGGCGCATACGTTGGTCAAGCGGGGGTCGACGGGGCCGTCGATGGGAATGGGGAAAGGGGAATAGGGAATGGGGAGAAGCCGGGAATCGGGAATCGGGAATGGCAAGAGCGGAAAAGCAAAAGGCTGCCTCGAGGGCAGCCTTTTGCTTTGCAGGTGTTGGAGCCTTCAGCGGTGAAGCGGCAGAACACCGCTCTTACCGATTCCCCATTCCCAATTCCCCATTCCCGACACCTCACCCAACCATCTGCTCCAGCTCGCGCCCCTTCGTCTCATACACATACTTGAGCACGAAGAACACGGACAGGAACGCGGCCACGGTGTAGATGCCGTAGGCGCCGGCCAGACCGATGGTGCCGAGCAGGATCGGGAAGGACACGGTGATGGCGAAGTTGGAGGTCCACTGCGCCGCACCCGCCACCGCCAGGCCGGAGCCGCGGATCTGGTTGGGGAACATCTCGCCCAGCATCACCCACATCACCGGGCCCCAGGACATGTTGAAGAACACCACGTAGACGTTGGCCGCCACCAGCGCCAGCGTGCCCATGCCGCCGGCCATCGCCAGCTTGCCGCTGGCGTCGATGGACGCACTGGCAAACGCATAGGTGACCAGGGCCAGCGATACCGCCATGCCGGCCGAGCCGATCCACAGCAGTGGCTTGCGGCCAATGCGGTCGATCAGCACCACCGTCACCAGGCAGGCGCCGATGCTCAGCGCGCCGGACAGCACGTTGATCAGCAGGGCGTCGTTCTCCGAGAAGCCCACCGCCTGCCACAGCACCGCGCCGTAATAGAACACCACGTTGATGCCGACCAGCTGCTGGAACACCGCCAGGCCCACGCCAATCCACACGATGGGGCGAATCTTGCCGGTGTGCTTGTTGACCAGGTCCTTCAGGCTCGGGCGGTGGTGGTCCTCGGCCAGCGAATCACCGATTTCGACCAGCTTGGTGCGGGCCTCGGCCGCGCCATACAGGCGGGTGAGCACGGCCAGGGCTTCGTCGCGACGGCCCTTGACCACCAGATAGCGCGGGCTTTCCGGAATGGTCAGCAGCAGCACCAGGAACACCGCCGACGGAATGGCCTGCATCCAGAACATCCAGCGCCACGCTTCCTGCCCCAGCCACAGCGCCTCGGTGGAAGCACCGGCCGCGCGCGCCAGCAGGAAGTTGCTGAGGAACGCACAGAACAGGCCGCTGATGATCGCGATCTGCTGCACCGTGGCCAGGCGCCCGCGATAGCGGGCCGAGGCCACTTCGGCGATATAGGCCGGCGACATCACGCTCGCCGCGCCTACCGCGAAGCCGCCCATCACCCGGGCGAACACGAACACCGCCGAGCTGTGCGCCAGGCCGGCACCAATGGCCGACAGCAGGAACAGCACCGCGGCGATGATCAGCACCGCGCGGCGGCCCCAGCGGTCGGCCAGGCGACCGGCGAAGAACGCGCCGATCGCGCAGCCCAGCAGCATCGAGGCGACCTCGAAGCCGATCCCGGCCGAAGACGACTGGAAGGTCTGCTTGAGGCCGTCGACGGTGCCATTGATGACGCCACTGTCGAACCCGAACAGGAAGCCGCCAATGGTGGCGACGCAGCTGATCAGGATGATGAAGCGGGTGTTTTCGCCGGCGCTGGCGCCGGCCTCTAGCGAAACACTGGACATGGGTTCACCCAACAGTCGGAGGTCGGTGTGCGAGCGGCCGGCTCAGCGGATCAGATACTGGTTGAGCAGGTTCTCGTACGCTTCCTGGCGGCCGCTGATCTGCTTCGGTTCGCCAGCCTTGGCAGCATAAGCGGCCAGATCGGCCAAGCCCAGCTTGCCCTGCGCGAAGTCCTGGCCGGCGCCGGCGTCGAAGCTGGCGTAGCGCTCCTTGCGCCAGGTCTCCAGCGGCGAGGCGGTCAGCAGCGCGTGCGCCACTTCCAGGCCGCGCGCGAACGCGTCCATGCCGCCGATGTGCGCCAGGAACAGGTCCTGCGGATCGGAGGACTCGCGGCGCACCTTGGCATCGAAGTTCAGGCCGCCCGGCTGCAGGCCACCCTGGCGCAGCACCACGAGCATGGCGCCGACGGTGTCGTACAGGTCGGTCGGGAACTGGTCGGTGTCCCAGCCGTTCTGCGGGTTGCCGCGGTTGGCGTCGATCGAGCCGAGCATGCCGGCGTCCGAAGCCACCTGCAGGTCGTGCTCGAAGGTGTGGCCGGACAGGGTGGCGTGGTTGGCTTCGATGTTGAGCTTGAAGTCCTTGTCCAGGCCGTGCTGGCGCAGGAAGCCGACGACGGTGGCGCTGTCGAAGTCGTACTGGTGCTTCATCGGCTCCATCGGCTTGGGCTCGATCAGGAAGTTGCCCTTGAAGCCGATGCTGCGGCCGTAGTCGCGCGCGGCGGTGAGGAAACGCGCCATGTGTTCCTGCTCGCGCTTCATCTGCGTATTGATCAGCGACGCATAGCCTTCGCGGCCGCCCCAGAACACGTAGCCTTCGCCGCCGAGTTCGACAGTGGCTTCCAGCGCGGCCTTGACCTGCACGCCGGCGCGGGCGACGACGTTGAAGTCCGGGTTGGTCGAAGCACCGTTCATGTAGCGCGGGTGCGAGAACAGGTTGGCCGTGCCCCACAGCAGCTTCATGCCGGTGTCGGCCTGGCGCTGCTTGGCGATACCCACCATGTGCTTGAGGTTCTTCTCGTAGGTGCCGATGTCTTCGGCATCCGGCGACAGGTCGATGTCATGAAAGCACCAGAACGGCGCGCCGAGCTTGGTGAAGAACTCGAACGCGGCATCGGCCTTGGCTTCGGCGCGCTTGAGCGCGTCGCTGCCGGCGTCCCAGGAGTAGTTGCGGGTGCCCGGGCCGAACGGATCGGCGCCGTTGCCGCAGAAGCTGTGCCAGTAGCACACCGCGAAGCGCAGGTGCTCGGCCATGGTCTTGTCGCCGATCTTCTTGTTGGCGTCGTAGACCTTGAACGACAGCGGGTTGTCCGAGTCGCGGCCCTCGAAGGGGATGCGGCCGATGCCGGGGAAGTGTTCCTTGGCGCCAATGAAGGGCTGGGTGCTCATGTTCGTTACCTGTGCTGGAGAGTGGACGGAGATCAGGCGGCGTACAGCGGCCGCACGGCGGAGAGGTGGTCGAGAAAGCGGCGGTAGGCCTTGGCATAGGCAGCGTGGCGCGCGGCGTCGGGCCGGGCGCCCAGCGCCGGATCGTTGCCGAGGTGGGCCGACACCAGCTGCGCCAGCGGGGTGTTGTCGCCCTGCGCCAGTTGCAGCGCCCACAGCGCCTGCAGCGCCGCGCCAAAAGCGGCACCTTCGGCCTGGTTCGGCACCTGGACGGGCAAGTTGAAGATGTCGGCCACCATCTGCCGCCATGCCGCGCTGTTGCTGCCGCCGCCGGTGAGAACAATGGCGTCGAAATGCATGCCGGCGGCGACGAAGGCGTCGTAACCGTACTTCAGGCTGAAGGTGGCCCCTTCCATCGCCGCGCGGTAGAGGTTGGCCTCGTTGAGGTTGAGCATGTCCATGCCGGCGAGCACGCCCTTGCCCAGCGGCAGGTCCGGGGTGCGTTCACCGTTGAGGAAGGGCAGCAGGGTCAGGCCCGCGGCGCCGGGCTCGCTGGCGGCGATGCGCGCATCGCCCTCGCGCGAGCTGAAGCCGAACAGGCGCGCGATCGACTCGGTCGCCACGGTGCAGTTCATCGTGCAGATCAGCGGCAGCCAGCCACCGGAGGACGAGCAGAACGCGGCCCAGGCGCCGGCCGGGTCGACGACCGGGCTGTCCGAATAAGCGAACAGCGTGCCCGAGGTGCCCAGGCTCATCGACAGCTTGCCCGGCACCACCGCGCCGGTGCCGAACGCGGCCATCATGTTGTCGCCACCGCCAGCGGCCACGACGGCATCGCGCGGCAGGCCGAGTTCGTCGGCGATGCCGGCGGCAATGGCGAAGGTGGCGCCGGCCTCGACCAGCGGCGGCAGGCACGGCGTGAGGTCGCGCTGCGGGTCGGTGGCATGCAGCAGTTCCTTCGACCAGCTGAGCGTGCGCACATCGAGCCAACCGGTGCCGGAAGCATCGCCGTACTCGCAGAAGTACTGGCCGGTGAGCCAGAAGTTGAGGTAGTCGTGCGGCAGCAGAATCTTCGCCAGCTTGGCGTAAACCTGCGGCCGGTGCTTGCGCGTCCACGGCAGCTTGGAGGCGGTGTAGCCGGCCAGGATCGGGTTGCCGGCCAGCTCGATGCAGCGCGCCGCACCGCCGACCGCGTCCATGATCTCGCCGCACTCGGCGCTGGTGCTGGTGTCGCACCACAGCTTGGCCGGGGCCAGCACCTGACCGTCGGCATCCACCGGCACGAAACCGTGCTGCTGGCCCGACACGGCCAGCGCGGCGATCTGCGCGCGCAGCGCCGGATCGATGCGCGAGAAACAACTGCGTACCGCGTCCACCCACGATGCGGCCTCCTGTTCGCGGCTGCCATCCTCGCCGCTGATCAGTTCCAGCGCCGCACTGGCCGAGGCCACGAGCTGCCGCGACTGCGGGTCGTACACCACCACCTTGATGCTTTGGGTACCGGCATCGATGCCCGCGACCAGCTTCATTCCCACGCTCCTGACTTGCTTGTTGACGGCTGTGATGTGCGGAAGCGACCGGCGCAGGTCCGTTAGCGCTAACAGATTTCCTGGAAGCAAAACGGCCGGGCGGCCGTTGGCGGGGAAAACTGAATGCAGGCGGTGGCTTTGCCGGTGCGCGAGGCACCGGGGCCGCACTGTAGCAAGCCCTTTGGTGGTTGCCATGTTGCGCTGCGCCATGGGGATGAACGGCGCTGCTGGCCTTTGGCCTCAATGGCCTCAATGGCCTCAATGGCCCTCAATGGTCTCGATGGCTTTGATGGCCTCGCGGCCTCGCGGCTCCCTGGCTTCCTGTAGGAGCGGCTTCAGCCGCGACCGGAAATCGCCTGGTCGCGGCTGAAGCCGCTCCTACAGGGCGTACATCAGGCTCCCCATCAGGCATTCAACCCGCCTTGCCTGACGCCTCCGCCACACGCACCGCATCCCCGGTGGCAATCCCATCCGGGGGACTGTCGATGACGCGCTCGTCAGCCTTCAGACCGTCGGCAAACTCCACCACATTGCCCAGGTCGCGGCTGATGTGCACCTCGCGCAGCTGCACCTTGTCATGCGCATCCACCACCGCCAGGCGTACGCCGTCCTTGCCGACGATCAGCGCGCTGGGCGGCAACCCCAGCGTATTGCCGGCGTTGGGCTGATCGAAACGCACCGTGGCATACGCACCCGGCAACAGTTCGCCGTCGGCATTGTCCACCGCCAGCTGCACCAGCATCGCACCCGAACCGGTATCGATCGCCTGCGCCAGCGACTGCACGGTGGCGTCATAGGTCTTGCCCGGACGCTCGGGCACCACCAGCTGCGCGTGCACGCCGGGCCGGATCGCCGCGACCTGGCGCTGCGGCACGCTGACGTACACACGCAGGCGGCTGAGATCGGAGACCACGAACAACTCGCTGCCGGCGCTGCTGCCAGTATTGATCAGCGCGCCAACATCGGTATTGCGGGCCGTGACCACGCCATCAAACGGCGCCACGAGCTGCTTGTAGCGGGCCAGGGTCTGCGCACGCGCGACGTTGGCGCCCAGTGCCTGCGCGGTGGCCGCGCGCGACTGGCTGGTGGCTGCGCGCTCCTCGGCGTCCTGGCGCGAGACCAGGCGTGTGCTCACCAGCTGCTGCCAGCGCTCGGCCGAGGCCTTGGCAATCGCCGCATCGCTGCGCGCACTGGCGAGTTCGGCCTGGGCCTGGCTCAGTTCCTGGTCCAGGTCGGGGGTTTCGATTTCCGCCAGCACCTGGCCTGCCTTCACCGGCTGACCGATGTCCACGTTCCAGCGCTTGAGATAGCCACTGACGCGCGCGTAGATCGGCGCGCGCGACCAGGCTTCAACGCGGCCAGGCAATTCCAGCGCATCGACCGGCACCGGCGTGGGCCTGACCACCGCCACGGTCGGCACGCTGCGCGCCTGCGCGCGGGCTTCGAGCTGGTGCGCACGCGAGGCGCGCAGCAACAGGCCTGCGGCCACGGCGGCGATGACCAGCACGCCAGCAATGAGCAGCGGCGCGCGGCGGGACTTGCGGGGGGTGGGAGCGGGCTGTGACATGTCAGGAAACTCCGGCCGCCGGCTGCGGCGACGCGAGAACGGTTCGACGGGACGTGCGCCCATGCACCACGCTGAACAGCACGGGCACGAACACCAGGGTGGCGAAGGTGGCGCAGATCAGGCCACCGATGACGGCGCGGCCCAACGGCGCGTTCTGCTCGCCGCCCTCGCCCATGCCCAGCGCCATCGGCAGCATGCCGATGATCATCGCCAGCGCGGTCATCAGTACCGGGCGGAAGCGCACAAAGCCGGCCTCCAGCGCGGCGGCGTGCGCGTCGCCGAGCACGGCCAGGCGTTCGCGCGCGAAGCTCACCACCAGCACGCTGTTGGCGGTGGCCACGCCCATGCACATGATCGCGCCGGTCAGGGCTGGCACCGACAGCGTGGTGTCGGTAAGGAACAGCATCCAGACAATGCCGGCCAGCGCCGCCGACAGCGCCGACACGATCACCGCCGGGTCCAGCCAGGACTGGAAGTTGACCACGATCAGGAGGTAGATCAGCACGATCGCGCCGAGCAGGCCGAACAGCAGGCCGGAGAACGCCTTGTTCATGGTCTGCACCTGGCCCATCAGCTCGACATGCGCGCCCTTGGGCACTTGATCGGCGGTCTCGGCCAGCAGCTTGCGGATGTCGGCGGCCACGGCGGCCAGGTCGCGGTCCTCGGTGGCGGCATGGATCTGCACCATCGGCTGGATGTTGTACTGGCTGACCAGCGCCGCGGCGGTGGTGCGGGTCAGCTGCGCCACGCCGCCAAGGGTTGTTTCAGCGGGGCGGGTGCCGTTGCCGACTGGCAGGTTCTGCAGCGCGGCCAGCGAATCCAGCTCGCGCTGCGGAGTCTGCATCACGATCGAATAGGTCACGCCATTGGCCGGGTTGAGCCAGTAGGTCGGCGCGACCTGGCTGCTGCCGGCGAGGTTGACCACCAGCGAGTTGGTGACATCGCGCGTGGTCAGGCCCAGCTGCTGCGCCTGGGTGCGGTCCAGGTCGACCTGGAAGCGCGGCGCGCGCTGCGACTGCTGGATGCGCGCATCGGCCACGCCGGGAATTGCCCGGATCTTCTTCAGCAGCGTCTGCGCATAGGCATAGCCGCCGTCGAGGTTGCCGCCGCGGATCTGGATGTCGATCGGCGCCGGCGCGCCGAAGTTGAGAATCTGGCTGACGATATCCGCGGGCGGGAATGAAAACGTGGTGTCCGGGAAACGCTGCGGCAGCACATCGCGCAGCTGGCGCACGTAGTCGGCGGTGGGCGCATGGCCTTCGCGCAGGGCGATCTGGAAGTCACCATCCTGCGGGCCCATCACGCCGGTGTTGTTGTAGGTAAGGTTGATGGAGCTGGGCGGCAGGCCGATGTTGTCGACCATGGTCTCGATCTCGCTGGCCGGGATGACCTCGCGGATCGCGCGTTCGATCTGCGCAAAGCGCGCGGCGGTTTCCTCCACGCGGGTGCCCACCGGCACACGCACGTGCATCAGCACCTGGCCCGAGTCCACCGCGGGGAAGAAGTTCGCGCCCAGGAACGGCACCAGCGCGAACGACAGCACCACCGCCACGGCGAAGCCGGCAATGAAGCGGCCGCGGTTGGCCAGCGCGGCAGCCAGCAGGTTGCGATAGCCGGCGCGGAAGTTCTCGAAGCGCGCCTCGAAACCGCGCTGGAAGCGCACCAGCGGGTTGCGCGCGGGCGGCAGCGCGCTGTTGTTGCCGTGCAGGTCGGTATGCGCCGCGTGCGGCCGCAACAGATACATCGCCATCGTCGGCACCAGCGTGCGCGAGAGGATGAACGAGCACACCATGGCGAAGATCACCGCTTCGGCCATCGGCACGAACAGGTAGCGCGAGACACCTTCGAGGAAGAACATCGGCACGAAGGCAATGCAGATGCACAGCAGCGAGACGAAGGCCGGCGCGACGATCTGCTGGGCGCCGTCGAGAATCGCCGTCTCCACGTCCTTGCCGTGTTCCAGGTGCCAGTTGACGTTCTCGATGGTGACCGTGGCATCGTCCACCAGGATGCCGATGGCCAGGGCCAGGCCGCCCAGGGTCATCAGGTTCAGCGTCTGCCCGATCGCCGACAGGGCGATGATCGAGCCCAGGATCGACAGCGGGATCGAGATGGCGATGATCACCGTCGAGCGCCAGCTGCCCAGGAACAGCAGGATCATGATGCTGGTCAGCACCGCGGCGATGGCGCCTTCCAGCACCACGCCCTTGATCGCCGCGCGCACGAACAGCGACTGGTCGTTGATCGGCACCACCTTCAGCGCCTCGGGCAGCCCGGCCTTGATCTCCTCCAGCTTGGCGCGGATGCCATCGACAATCGCCAGGGTCGAGGCGCGCCCGTTCTTGAGCGTGGACATCAGCACCGAGCGGCCGCCATCGACATGGACGATGTTGGTCTGCGGCGAGTTGCCATCGTGCACGTCGGCCACGTCACGCAGGTAGATGGTGGCGCCGTCCACCACCTTGACCGGAATCCGGCCAAGGTCGGCAATGGCCGAAGGCGCGCTGTTGAGCTGCAAGGTGTATTCGAAGTTGTCGATCTTCTGCGTGCCGATCGGCGTGAGCACGTTCTGCGCGGCCAGCGCGTTGGCGATGTCCTGCGCCGACAGCCCGCGCGCCTGCAAGGCCTCCGGGCGCACGTCGATCTGCACCAGGCGCTGCTTGCCGCCATAAGGCAGCGGCAGCACCGCGCCAGGCACGGTGATGAGCTGGGTGCGGACCGAATTGGTGGCGATGTCCGACAGCGTCTGCTCGCTCAGGCCCTTGCCCGATAGCGCCAGCTGCAGGATCGGCACGGTGGCCGCGTTGTAGTTGAGGATCACCGGCGGCTGGATGCCGGCCGGCATCTGCCGCAACGCCAGCTGCGAGGAAGCGGTGATCTGCGCGTTGGCTACCGCGATGTCCACACCCGGCTGGAAGTACACCTTGATGACGCTGATGCCCGGGTAGGTGTTGGCCTCGATGTGCTCCACGTCGTTGACGGTGGTGCTGAGCAGGCGCTGGAACTGCGAGGACACACGCCCGGCCATTTCATCCGGCGGCAGGCCGGTATAGCTCCAGGCCACGGCGATGACCGGGATGTCGATCTGCGGAAAGATGTCGGTAGGCGTGCGCAGCGCGGCGAGCACGCCACCAATCAGGATCAGCACCGCCATCACCACGAAGGTATAGGGCCGCCGCAAGGCGACCCGCACGGCTTGCATCAGCATGGGCGAGCCCCGCGAAGGACACAGCCGGGCACGGGCGGGCAAGGCGCGGATTGGACGGGCATGGGGGAGCGGCTCTGCATGCCTGCCGTCACCCGGGCGGGCGACAGCAGGGCGGTGGGGGTCATGCACACAAGTACGCCTGCGCCGGGGGCAATTCCCGTCCTGAAAGTCATGGGCCGCCGCACGCCAGCACCACAGGCCAGACCCGGCAAACCGCGCCAGGCCTCTCGCGCAAAGCTCGGCGCGCGCTGTTGCGCAGCTGGCCCGCAGCGTTCCGCGCACGTCGCGGTGCACGGCTGCCTCGTGCATGGCCAAGCCGCTCCGGTACAGTGGCCTCCCTCGCTGTCCTCCCGCTGCCGCTCCGCCATGTCCATCGTCCTGACGCCCTTCGCCCGCACCCGCCTGTTCCCGCGCGAGGCGCGCCGCAATACCGTGCAGGACTGCACCCCGGAGCAGTTCGAGGCCCACCTCAATGCCGAGGCGCCGCTGAAGGTGCTGCCAGGCTATGCGTCGTTCTGCCAGCTGCATGTGCACCGCAACTGGACTTCCACGCGCTGCCTCACCGTGCCCATCACCGACGCCAACCGCCACCAGCTGCATTCGGCCTACGAGGCGCGCAGCCGCCAGGAGTTGCCGGTGCTGGTGCGCTGGTTTGAAGGCGTGCTGGCGCCGGTGGCCAACTACCTGCTGCCCATCCTCTACAGCCGCGAACAGCTGGCGCGCGAAGGCACGCCGATCGAGGCGGACTGGGGCATCGTCGGCTGCCTGTACACCGCCGAGCCGGAGGAAATCCCGATGGCGCCGATCACGATGATGCGCAACGCGCTGGGCGTGGACGAAGGCGGCTCAGGCGTGCCGATCGACCGCGCCGCCTACCGGCGCAGCGTCGAGTTCTGGGAACGCAACGCCAACTGGCGGCCTTGAGGCGGCTTCGGTACCGCCTCAGGCCAGCATCTGCCGCACCGTGTGCAGCAGTTCGTCGACGCTGAAAGGCTTGGGCAGCAGGGCCATGCCGTGGTCGAGGAATTCCTGGCGCTCGGTCGCGCCCTCGGTATAGCCGGTGACGAACAGCACCGGCAGCTCAGGGCGCAGCTCGCGCGCGGCATCGGCCAGCGCGCGGCCGTTCATGCCCGGCAGGCCGACGTCGGAGAGCAGCAGCGCGATGTCGCCATCACTGCGCAGTTCGTACAAGGCATCCTGTGCGTTGCCGGCATCGACGACCTGATAGCCGGCCTCCATCAGCACCTCGCGCAGCATCAGCCGCACCACGTCGGTGTCGTCCACCAGCAGGATGCGCTCGGCATGTCCGCGCGGCACATCCAGCGCGCGCGGCGCCGGCGCCGGCTCGGCGACGCCGCCGCGCGGCAGCAGCAGTTCCACCTCGGTGCCATGGCCGGGCTCGCTGAAGATGCGGGCCATGCCGCCGGACTGCCGGGCAAAGCCGTAGGTCATCGACAGGCCCAGGCCAGTGCCCTCGCCCTGCGGCTTGGTGGTGAAGAACGGCTCGAACACCTTGGCCAGCACGTCGGCGGCAATGCCGGCGCCGTTGTCGATGACCTTGATGCTGATGTAGTCGCCATCGGCGATGTCCGGTTCACGCACGCAGCGCACCGCCTCGCCGCGGATACGGATCGCGCCTTCGCCGTCGAGGGCGTCGCGGGCATTGATCACCAGGTTGAGGACCACGTTCTCGAACTGGTTGGGGTCGGCTACCGCGACCAGCGGCTGCTCGCCGAGTTCAAACTCCAGGCCGATGTTTTCGCCGATCGAGCGGCGCAGCAGGTCCTCCAGCGAACGGATCAGCTCGCCGACCTCGAACGCCTGCGGGTCCAGCGGCTGCTTGCGGGCGAAGGCGAGCATGCGCTGGGTCAGCGCCGCGGCACGGTGCGCCGAGCCGACCGCGATCTCGGTGTAGCGCGGCACCTTGTCCAGGCGACCGCTTTCCACCGCCAGCGCGATCATGTCCAGGCCGGAGATGATGCTGGTCAGCAGGTTGTTGAAATCATGCGCGATGCCGCCGGTGAGCTTGCCCAGCGCGTCCATCTTCTGCGCCTGCATCAGCTCGATCTCGGTGCGCTCGCGCTCGGCGATCTGGTGCGCCAGCTCGGTGTTGGCGCTGTGCAGTTCCTGGCGGTGCGCGCGCTCGCGCTGGTGGTGCTCGGTCACGTCCTCGATGAACAGCAGGCCCAGGTCGGGCTCGCGGTAGGGAGTCAGGCGCCACTCGGTCATGCGCGGACCGGCCGGCGTTTGCAGCAGGAAGGTGCCATTCCAGCGCGTACGCCTGGCCAGCGCATCGCGCAGCGCCTGCAGCATCGCCGGCTGGTCGCCAAAGCGCGAGGCAATCATCGTCTGCTCGCTGCCACTGCCCAGCAGCTTGGCGAAGGCGGCGTTGGCGTCGTGCACCAGCAGCTGCGCGTCGACCACCGCGATCGGCGCGCCGATGTTCTCGAAGATGTCGCGAAAGCGCGCCTCGCTGGCGCGCAGCGCTTCCTCGGTGCGGCGCACGCGCAGCAGGGTGCGCAGCGTGGCCAGCAGTACGTCCGGGTCCACCGGGTGGATCAGGTAGGCGTCAGCGCCGGCATCCAGGCCGGTGATCATGTCGCCGGTGGCGATGGACGCGGCCGACACATGCACCACCGGCAGCAGGCGTGTGCGCGCATCGGCGCGCAACTGCCGCACCACGTCAAAGCCGCTCATGTCCGGCAGGTTCACGTCGAGCACCACCGCGGCAAAGTCCTGCGCCCGCGCCAGGGCCAGGCCGGCGCTGCCAGTGCCGGCCTCTTCCACCTGGAAGCGGTGGTGTTCGAGCACGCGCCGCACCGAATAGCGGGTGGCGGCATTGTCATCGACCACCAGGATGCGGTTGGGGTCAGGCATTGGTCGTTCCTTCGGCCAGCTTCAACGGCAGCACCACGAAAAACTCCGAGCCCTGCCCGACCACACTGTGCACGCCGACGCGGCCGCCGAGCAGTTCGGCAAAGCGCTTGCACAGGGACAGGCCCAGGCCGGTACCGCGCAGGCGCTTCTGCAGCGGGCCGTCGACCTGCACGAAATCCTCGAACAAGGCCTGTTGCAGCTCCTGCGGGATGCCGATACCGGTGTCGCGGACCGAGAAGCGCACTTCGCCCTCGCCTTCCGGCCGCGCCGATACGCGCACGTGTCCGTTGGGGGTGAACTTCAGCGCGTTGGAAATGAAGTTGCGCAGGATCTGCGCCAGCTTCTTGTCGTCGGTATAGAGCATCGGCAGCGGCGGCGGGTCCTCGAACACCAGGTCGACCTGGTTGCCGTCCACCAGCGGCCGGAACATGCCACGCAGCGCCGAGAACAGATCCATCAGGTCGAACCAGGCCGGCGAGATGCTGATGCGCCCGGCCTCGATCTTCGCCAGGTCGAGCAGGTCGTCCACCATCTCGCGCAGCTCCAGCGCCGCGCTGCTGACAAAGCGCACCTGCTTGCGTTGCTCGTCGCTGAGCGGCCCGTCCATGCCGTCGTCCAGCAGCCGGGTCATGCTCAGGATCGAGCCCAGCGGGGTGCGGAATTCATGGCTCATGTACGACAGGAAGCGGCTCTTGAGTTCGGAGACCTCGCGCAGCTGTTCGGCCTGCTGGTCCAGTTCGGCGTACAGCGCCAGCACGCCCTGGTTGGTCTCATCCAGTTCGGCGCGCAGCGCGGCGTTCTCGGCGCGCAGGGCGGCCAGCGCCGGGTCGAGATTGTCGGTGGTTTCCATTACGCCGCTCCCAGGCGGACGACGACGACGCTGGCGTCGTCGCGGCCGCGATCGTAGTCCCGTTGCAGCAGCGCGGCGATTACCGCCGGGTGGCGCTGGAACAGGCCGGGGTAATCCCGAAGGTTCCAGCGTGCCTGCAGGCCATCGCTGTGCATCACCAGCAGGTTGCCCGGCTGGGTGTGAAGATCGAATGCGTGAATCTTGCGGTACTGCACGCCGACGATGCCCGGGTGCGAGGCCAGCCCGCGCGACCCGGACGGATCGATGACGCTGGCCGCGATGTTGCCGATGCCGGCGAATTCGAGGCGGCCGCTGGCGGCGTCCACGCAGGCAACCGCCGCCGCGCCACCGCGGGTGCCGGCCATGCCGGCGTGCAGGCGCGCGACCACCGTGGCCGCGGGCACGGTGCCAGCCGCGGCGGCCGCCGCGGTGCCGGCTTGCGCGGCCTCGGTGGCGGCCAGGCCGTGGCCGAGGCCATCGATCAGGGTCACTGCCAGGCGCCGGCCTTCGCTGCTGAGGTGCCAGGCGTCGCCGCAGGAGACTTCGTGCCGCATCGGCAGGCGCAGTGCACCATAAGGCAGGTCCACCGCCGCGTCGGCCTTGCCGGCATACAGCCGCGCCAGCACCACCGCGCCACGAGTGTCGGACCAGGCATCGAGCACCTGCGCCTGGCGCTGGACCGCGCCCAGGCCCATGCCGGTGGTGCCACCGGTCGAATAGCCGTCCGGCAGGCACTGCGAGAGCACGAAGCCGGGGCCGCGATCGACCGCGCACAACTCCACGCCCAGCGCACCGCGGCCGCCCACCAGCGACAGATACATCGTGCCGCCGTTGCCATGGCGCAGGATGTTGGTGGCCAGTTCGGTGGCGGCAAGGCCGACCCGTCCGGCGTCGAGCTCGTCGAAACCGCAGTGGTCAGCCAGCGCCAGGGCTTCGCGCCTGGCCTGGCCGACCTGGGTGACTTCCTCGACCAGCACGCGACGCGTTACCTGGCCGCTGAAGTTCACGTCCATTTGCAGATCGTGACGCGCGTGCCCTTGCCGGGCGCACTGTCCAGTTCAAATTCGTCCACGAGACGGCGCGAGCCGGACAGTCCCAGGCCCATGCCCTTGCCCGAGGTCCAGCCATCGGTCAGCGCCTGCTCGACATCGGCGATGCCCGGGCCCTGGTCCTCGAACACCAGGCGCACGCCACGGCGCAGACCATTGCTGATGGTTTCCCAGTGCATTTGCCCGCCACCGCCATAGATCACGGCGTTGCGCGCCAGTTCGCTGGCGGCGGTGACCAGCTTGGTCTGGTCGACCAGGCGCAGGCCGCAGGCCACGGCCACCTGGCGCACGGCCTGCCGGGCCAGCACGACATCCTGTTCGGTGCGGATCGGCTGCACGCCACTGCTCGCGGTCATGAGGCGGTATCGGCCCGCAGCAGCTTCATGCCGCGCTCGACGTTGAGCGCGGTGCGCACGCCGGTGAGGTTGAGGCCCAGTTCGACCAGGGTGATCGCCACCGCCGGCTGCATGCCCACCACCACCGTATGCGCGTCCATGATGCGGGCCAGCGCGGAAATGGTCGCGATCATGCGGCCAATGAAGGAATCGACGATGTCCAGCGCGGAGATGTCGATGAGCACGCCGCGCGCCGAGGTACTGCGAATCTTCTCAGTGAGGTCGTCCTGCAAGGTCAGCGCCAGCTGGTCATGCATATCCACCTGGATCGTCACCAGGAGCAGGTCACCCATTCTCAGGATCGGGATACGTTCCATCAGGCGGCCTGGACCACCGTCAGGCCGGTGCGCTTGAGCGCCAGCGCCAATGCGTCGGCCAGGTTGGCCTTGGTCACGATGCCTTGCAGGTCCAGGCCCAGGTGCACGATGGTCTGCGCGATCTGCGGGCGCACGCCGCTGATGATGGCATCGGCGCCCATCAGGCGGATGGCGGTGACGGTCTTGAGCAGGTGCTGGGCCACCAGGGTGTCCACGGTGGGCACG
>Ga0196970_1000296_pt1 | contig 68170 bp, 69 predicted proteins | sample S1v_513CmetaG_FD_148672 | JGI IMG/M metagenome (GOLD analysis project Ga0196970, IMG submission 148672) | Soil microbial communities from Anza Borrego desert, Southern California, United States - S1+v_5-13C | ecosystem: Environmental > Terrestrial > Soil > Desert | place: USA: California...
CGCTCGATGCTGCTGCGAACCGGGCGAAGGCGACGCGGATCTCGGCGGCCGACAGCCGCGTGCCCGTCTTCGTCATCCCGACCGACGAGGAGCGCATGATCGCCAGCCACACGCTGGCGGTGCTGGACGCCGCCGCGATGAGCAAGGCCGCGTGAGATGCGGACGGCTCCGCCCGGACGCTGAGCCGGGCGGAGGGCGGCGCACCGGTGGGCTGATGCGCACGCCGGCCAGGATGGAGAGCATCACAACCATTTCAACATGCTCGGAACCGGGCGCCACTCCCGGGAGTCGTTCCTTTCCGGCCTCCGGCCAGTGGCGCCGGTGCGGAGTGCCGGACACAAACGGAAAGATTGCTTGTTAACGGGCTCATGCGGCGGCCGGCTTTCGCCGGCCGCCCCGGTCTGACCGGGAGAAACACATGAGCATCGCCGTGAACGGAACCGACGTGGAACTGCCGGACGATCCGCGCGTCTCCCTGCTCGACCTGCTGCGGGAAAAACTCCGCCTGTCGGGCACCAAGAAAGGCTGCGACCAGGGTGCCTGCGGGGCCTGCACCGTGCTGGTGGACGACCTGATCAGCTTGCCGTGCGATTGTGATGTGCGTCTCCGGGCGCAGCCATTGGCTGCGACCCCGGAGCGCGTCGCTAAGGTCACGTCCTTGTCGTGACGTTTCTGGCCTGTCAAATGATATTCAGGCCCAGAAACGACGCGGAACGTATACCGAATGCGGCAGTTTGATCCGGATTCCAATCCGATGACCGACGAGGATTATGGGACCGTCCTTGACCTGTTCATCGCCATCTACCTTGGTTTGCTCCTCATCTCCGCCCTGCCGTAGACCAGCGATGCAACGTCATGGTCGCCAACAGAACGGTTCGTAACGGAAATCCGTAGGGTCCATGGTTCGCTTCCGTTCGTGAGGACATCCTGGTTGCTGCGCTGATACACGGCGTGCGCTTTTCATCGGCCAAGCAAGCCCTTGATCCCCTGTTCCAGTGGCCCTTTTGGGAGCTGGGGCGGCGCCCCCTTCAGCTTGGTCCCTAAGGGTGTGGTTTCGGATGGAGCATCCGATCGACCGGCGGGTGTTGTCTGGGTGCCCGAGCTCCCCGAGCCCATCAGGCCACCAAAGATGTCGGCTGGCGAAGCGCCTTCGCGAAGGCGTCGCACGGCATCGGCGGCTTTCGCCGGATCCTTGATGGCCGACAGTGCGACACCGCTGAAGTCCGGCTGAATCGACGGCGCATCGAAGGTCCCAGTGACGAGGATCGGCACCGTCAAACCGGTATGATTGAATTGTCCGCCCTGCCCTTTCAGCGTTGCCGTGGCCGTCGGATTGAGCCGGAGATCAAGCCCGCGGTTCGGCAAGGACACTGTCCCTTCGCCATCCACGCGAAACAGCGGCGCCAGCATGCGCAGATCCGCCGTCCTGGCGACGCCGCCTTCCAGGCGGAAGGTGCCCCCGAACTCAGCGAAGTCAGTCTCCCGAGCGACGTTCTGCTGCCGACCGGTGGCGGCCGCCACCGGATCGCGCAGGATGGCGGCGATGTTGATGCCTCGGAGCGCGCCGTCACGGAACATGACATGGGTCGTTCCGTTCAGACCAGAGACGAGGGCCTTCTGGCTGCGTCCGGCCGCTGCGACATCGACATCGAGCGCCGCCGCACCCCGAATGAGGTCCGTTCCGGCCACGGCGGCCAGCAGTTGCTCCGCCCGGAGGCCGTTGGCGGCTGCCTTCAGCGTGTAGCTGGCCGGCTGCCGCGACGCATCGATCCGCACCGCGGTGCTGGTCCGTCCGCCGGATACCGGGACATCCGGTGCATCGATCGCCAGAACGCCATCCCGCAGCCGAACCGTTGTCCGGCTCGGGCCGAGTTGAATGTTCCGGATCCGGACACCCCGGCTTTCGAGAACCGCATCGACGTTCGCGCGCCGCAGTGCGGAAACGTCGATCGGCTCATCGCTCCACCCTGCGGTGGACGCAGAGTCACGGTTTGGGGTGCTTGGGGGGAGAAGCCGGTCGAGGTTTACCGGATCAATAGACGCGTGCACGCTCACCACCGGCACCTCACCGGACCAATCGGCTTGTACGCCGCCGCCCGCCTTAACATCGTCAAGCGCGAGCTTGAACTCGATAAGTTCAGCGCGCTGTCCTTGGAGAACGGCATTGCCCGTCAGGCTTACGCTGCGCACCAGCAGGGTTTGAGCGTTCGGCGTACCGAACCAAGCCGCCGTGGCGCGCAGATCCGGGATGGACACCGACAGAGGTCCGCCGGTGCGTCCGTCAGCCTCCGGCTTGGCGTCCAGTCTGACGTCGAAAAGATCGGAGGACAGCTGCCCCTGCACCGTCGTCGGGCGCTGTGCCGCCAGCGCGCGCGGTGAGGCGACGGTGGCGTTCAGGACGAGCGCCCGATCGTTGACCGTGGCCTTTCCCTCGGCGCGGGCGGGCGTGTCCAGGTTGGGCATTGCCATCATCAACGTTCCGTCGGTGACCCGCACGGACTGACCGGTCCTTTCGTTCTTGTAGGTGGCAGCCACGTCGCTCAGTCGGATGTCACCGAGGCGGATGTCAGGCAGGCGGGCTGGCTCCTGCGGTGCCGGCTGGACCGCGCCTGCTGCCTGACCGTCACCCTGGCGGCCAAGCTCCCAATTGGGTTGTCCATGGCCGTCCACCAGAAGGCTGGCCCGAAGACCGTCGATGGTCAGACGGCGCACCTCCACTGTACCGCGCAGCAACGGCCAGACGGGCATCTCCATCACGGTCGGCCCAAGTTCAAGCATCGCCGGACGCCCACTGCCTGGGAGGTCGGAGAGCGTCGCCGTCTCCACCACGACCTCGAACTGTGGGAACACGGACAGGGAGGCAACGCGAACCGTGAGGTCTCGGCCGGTACGCTCTTTCACGACAGCAGTAAGCCGCTCGGCGACGAAATCAGCCGTCAAAACAAAGGGCAGAGCGGCCACAGCGGTGACAATGATGCCGACGATCAGGGCGACCGTAATCAGGAACTTCCTCATGCCGCCCCTCCCGCGCCGTGCCCGGCTTCCGGCGGAACCGTCAGGGCAAAGACGTACGATTCATCTGGGCGTATCAACGGGCCCGCCAACCACACCCAATTGATCCGCCGGTCGCCTGATAGAAGTACGCACATTGCGCGCGTTGGGTCGGCGCCCTGCATGAGAACAGGGCGTGGAAACCGATCCAAGCCGCTGCAAGGCGACCCGGTCAAAGCTCACTGAGCTGCGCTACTTCTTGCAAGCGGTCATGACGACGAGAGCCTGCGCGAGCTTAAAGACCTTGTTGTTGGTCATGTCCTCAATGGTGCGGATGCCAAAAGCTGATTCCAGATCCATGGAGCACCTCGGTCGTGCGGGAGTGCCGTCATGGCGCGAACGGCACGAGCAGCAGGGCCGTGCCCGACACCAGCAATGCCGCCAACGCCCGGCGGGCGATGCTGACCGCGGCTGCGCTCTGACCCATCTCGTCCAGCCGGACTGCCAGCAGGCCGCCGAACAGGCCCGACACAGACGCTACCACGTGCATCAGCGCGAGTGTTTGCGACACCGGCAAGTGCAGTATGTGTCCAAAGCTCGCCAGGATGGTCCCGTGCACGAGTGCCTGGATGAGGATCGGCCTCCAATGCTCCCGGGCGACATAGTCCGCGATGGCGTCGGCCAGGGGGCGGACGCGCTCGTCCGGGTCGGTATGCAGGCTCATGGCGTGTCCTTTGTTTCCAATCTCCGCATCAGCGACCGGGGTCGTTCCGCTTCGCGGACATGCGGGTGATCCTCGCTCGGCGCAGTCCGAAGGACAGGACCATCAGGAGAATCAGCGCGACGGCGATCGTATAGGGTGCCCAGGCACCGAGCCGCTCGTCGGTGCCCCAATCCATCGCCAGCAGTGCGGCAATGGCGACGGTCGCGCCAATGGCGAGGATGACGGTCCAGCGTGGCAGCAGCATGGTGGTCCTCATTTGCTGTTTCCAACCCGGAGCAGCCTCCGCATTCGGACAGGGCGCGATGCCTTCACCGGATGTGAGGCACCGCTGGATTTCCATGGGCCGGCTCTCCGGAGCACGTCCCGCCCTTGCGGCAACCGGCTTTGTTGAAGCATGTCGAACGCACCCACGGTCAGCGGGTGTCGCTTGCTCCGATCCTTCGTCCGGGCGCGGCCAACTGTGGGCCGCCCTTCCGAAAGCTTGCGGGAATCCCTGCCACCGCGAAATGGCGGTGAATACGGACGGCATCAGCCACCCCCCTGCTCCAGCCGCGTCAGCGTGCGGGCCAGCTCGGAGGCGTTGCGCATGCCCATCTTCTCCAGGACACGGGCGCGGTGGGTCTCCACCGTGCGGATCCCGATGTCCAGCCGGTGGGCGATGGTCTTGTTGGGGAGGCCTTGGGCCACCAGTTCCATCACCTGGCGTTCGCGCGGGGTGAGCAGGGTCATCCGGTGACGGATTTCCGCTGCCTCGACGCCGGCCTGCCGTTCGATCCGGTCCCGTTCGCAGGCTTCGCGCACCCGTTCGATGAGCAGGTCCTCGTCGAACGGCTTTTGCAGGAAGTCCACGGCGCCAGCCCGGAAGGCACGGACGGCGGCGGGAACGTCGCCATGCCCGGTGATGACGATCACCGGCAGGGACAGGCCGCGCCGGATCATCTCCTGCTGCAGCGTCAGCCCGTCCATGCCAGGCATGCGGATGTCGATCACGGCGCAGCCCGGCTGGTCGGGATCGGCGGCGGCCAGGAACTCGGCGGCTGAGGCGCAGGGGCGGACGGTCAGCCCGGCCAGCTCCAGGTGCAGCGCCAGCGCGTCGCGGACGGCCTCGTCGTCATCGACGATGAAGATGACGGGAACGTCAGGCTTCATCGGAATCGGCCCCGGCTCCGTGGATGGGAACAGTGAAGCGGAACACCGTTTCTCCGTGGGACAGACGCTCACTGGTCAGGGTGCCGCCGTGGCCCTCGACGATGCTGCGGGCGATGGACAGGCCCAACCCCATGCCCGTGGCCTTGGTGGTGACGAAGGGAGCAAACAGGTTGCGCTCGACGACATCTGACAGCCCCGGTCCGCTGTCGCGTACACCGACGGCGACGAAGCCCGCCTCGGCGGCGGGGTGGGCGAAGACGACGATGCAGCGCCGGCGGGGATCGGGAGCGTCCATTGCCTCGGCGGCGTTGCGCACGAGGTTCAGGATCACCTGCTGCAGTTGCACCGCGTCGCCGCTGACGGCGGCCAAGCCGGGCGCCACCTCGGCCTGGATGGACACGGAATGCTGCCCGGCGAGGGGGGCGGCCAGAGCCAGGCAATCGGCGATCAGCGCACCGACCGACAGCGGCGCGGGGTCGCTGCGCCCCTTGCGCACGAAGTCGCGCAGGCTGCGGATCACCCGGTCGGCCCGCTCGGCCTGGGCCACGGTCTTGTCGAGGATCTCACTCAGGCGGGGCGAGGCCTGCTCGAGCTTTGCGATCTTGCGAGCGGCGCGGGCGTAGCTCATGGCGGCCGACAGCGGCTGGTTCAGCTCATGCGCCAGGGCCGCCGCCATCTCGCCGGCCTCGGTCAGGCGCGACGCACGGTCGAGGTCGGATTGGCGCTCGCGGATCACCGCTTCGACCCGGCGGCGCTCGCTGACCACGGCGCCCAGCAGCAGCGTGGTGACCGCCAGGGTCAGCATAAGAAGCTGGAAGTGGGTGGTCCGCGCCGTTTCCACTCCGGTCGCCTGGATGGCGACGATCAGCCCGGCCTGGGTGGCGGCCGAGGCGAGTGCCGCCCCCGCCAGTCCATGCCTTACGGCCACCGCCACCGCCGGCAGGAACAGCAGGTAGAAGTGCTCGTACTGGGCCGAGGCGAGCGGTCCAAAATCCAGCCACAGCATGACGCCGATGAGCGGGCCGTACGCCGCCAGTTCGGCTGCCCCCCTCCAGGACGCATGGGGTGCCGTGCCTCGCACGGTGACCAGCACGACGGGCGTCAGCACCGTGATGCCTATGACCTCCCCAACCCAATACCGCAACAGCGCACCGCTGAAATCCGACCAGGGAAACAGGCCGATCAGCGTGTGGAGGCCGATGTAGCCTGTCCCTACCACCAGCGGCGTCATTGCCGCGCCGACGAGCAGCAGCACGATGTCGCGCAGTTTGGGAAGGCGCGGGTCGAGGCCGAGCCGGCGGCACAGCACCCAGGCCGCCCCGCCGTAACCGGCAGCGAGGATGCCGTTCGCCACCGCCGTCACCCACAGGGCGACGGGCAGGTCGCGCACCATCAGGTCGGCCGCCATCAATCCCAGCCAGGCGAGCGGCGCGGCGCGGAAGCCGACGACGATCAGCATCCCCATCATCAGCCCGGCGGGGGGATTCCATGGGGTGATGTTGAGCGGCGCGACCTCGTGGATGAAGCTGATCCAGTCCAGGGCCAGGTGAGCGGCCAGATAGGCCGGCACGAGGACCCAGCGGCCCCGGAGATCCTTCGGCATGTCCTCCCGTCCGATCGCTGTCGTGAGCCTGCCCGTAACGATAGGAACGGCCGGCCGCGATGCAATCCGTATTAGCCGGCATAGACAGGGCCGGCGGCCTTTTCCGATCATGTCCCGGACATGAAAGCCCGAATCCAGCACGCCCGTTTGGGGCGGGGAGTACAGCCATGACGCACCTGCGACGAATCCTGCTGGCGACTGACCTCGAACCGAAATCGGATCGGGCGATGGAGCGCGCGGTGCGACTCGCCCGCCAGTCCGGTGCCGAGCTGACCGCCCTGCACGTCGTCCATGACGGGGAGGGACCGTACGCCCATTTGCCGCTCCACCATATCGAGGCGGAACTGCATCGCCACCTGCTCGCGGTTCCCGGAGCCGCCGGGGTCACGACGCGGGCGGTTGCCGTACGGGGCGCTGCCGTGGAACCGCAGGTTGCCGGCTATGCCGGGCTGTGGCGGCCCGATCTGGTCGTGACAGGCGTCCACGCGCGCGACCATCTGGCGGACCTGTTCCTGCCGCCCACCGTCGAGCGGATCGCCATCGCCAACGAAACCCCTGTGTTGATCGTGCGCGACAAGCCGCTCGGCCCCTATGTCCGCGCCCTGGTTCCGGTCGATTTCTCGGAACGGTCGCGCGCCTCGGTGGAGGCCACGCGCCGGCTGCTGAGCGGCGGCAGCCTCCATGTGCTGCATGTTCTGGACCTGCCGCTCGCCTCCCGCTCCCCGACGGGCCTGTCCAAGGCCAGGGATATCACCCATGAGTTCGCCGGCGAGTTCGGCGAGATGCTGAGGGGAATGGCTCCTGGCGGCCCCGCCGTCACCCGCGAGGTGCGGATCGGTCCCCCCGTTTCGGAGATTGTCCGGACGGCACGGCACGGGCGCTACGATCTGGTGGTGATGGGATCGGCGCGACGCGATGGTCTGATGCGCGCGCTCCTGGGCAGCGTCACCCAGGAGGTGCTCGCGGACCTGCCCTGCGACGCCCTGCTGGCGGGCGATCTGGGCGAGGACCATCAGCAATGAGGGGCAGGGCCATGCGTTCGCATGCACCCGGATGTCCAGGCCGCAGCCTCCCGCTCGGTTCCGGACTCCGCATTCCCATCGCTGCGGGAGCGGAGATGCGCCTCCATTCCCTTGGACGTCCCTGGTTCCATCCCAGTTTGCTTCCGTCACGGCCGCCCGCTTCAGCCGCGGGTCGGAACACCGGAGATGACCCGATGGACATGGATCGTGAACCATGGCCGCCAACATGGCGCATGGACAATACACAGTCCGGGGACAACGTCGTGCCGCTTAGGCCAGAGTCCGGGACGGGCGCACTCGCCCGGTGCCCGGCTGCGCGGCGGGCACCGGACGGTGTCCCCGGCACGGCCGGTCGGCCAAGCCGGGCGGAGGGATCGCCCCACAGGATCCTGCTGGCCACCGACCTCAGCTTCCGCTGTGAACGCGCGCTGGAGCGGGCGGCGGCGCTGTCCGCCCAGTGGCAGTCGGCGCTCGTGGTGCTGCACGTGCTCGATACGCTCGCCTCCAGGATTCCGGAGACTGACTGTCGCACGTCATGGCCTCCCGTCGAGCCGCGCAGCCTTGCCTGGAAGAGGCTGCTCGCCGACGTCGGCGCCGTCACCAAGCAGGCCACCCTGCTCATCCGGGAGGGCGATCCGGCCGAAACGATCGTGCACACCGCGGAAATGGAGCATTGCGACCTGATCGTGCTCGGTATCACCCAGGATGCCTTTCTCGACCGCATATTCCTGGACAGGACCACAGACCGCCTGCTGCGCCGCTCCCGCGTGCCCCTCCTCATCGTGAGGGAGCGCCCCCGGAGGCCGTACCGACACATCGTCGTCGCCACGGACTTCTCCGACGCATCGCGCGAGGCGCTGGATGCTGCGGTTCGCATGTTTCCTGGACAGGCGCCTACGGTCTTCCATGCCTATGAGGCCCCGTTCTCCGGGCTGACCGCAGATCCGCGCGCGCGTCGGCAGGAGTATCGGGACATCGCCATGCAACAGTGCCGGGCCTTCCTCGCGAGGGTACGACGACCGGCCGCTTGGCGGCCTGAACGCGTCGTGGTCGAGAATGGATCGCCGGATCTGCTCTTGCGGAATTACGTCCGCGACCTAGACGTAGATCTGGTGGTCCTCGGCATGCACAGGCGCAACGCCATTTTCGAACTGATCGCCGGCAGTGTCGCCAAGACGATCATGGACGATGTGCCGTGCGATGTTCTGGTCATCCAGGAGTTGTCGGATGCCCATGCAAGACCCTGAACGTGGAGGTCACCCAATGGAAACCGCCGACAGGCCACCATGAAGGAGAGGGGGATGAGCATCCCGGAGTTGTTATCGACGGCCAACGTCCTTCTTAACGCCGAGCCGGACAACAAGGCAGCTCTGCTCGATCTTTTGGCGACGGAGGCCGGACCTCGGCTTGGACTTCCCAAGCAGGAGGTCCTCGGCGTGCTTCAGGCGCGCGAGAAGCTCGGCTCCACCGCGCTTGGCCGGGGCGTCGCCCTCCCCCATGCCGAGATCCGAGATGCCCAGGCCCCGCTCGTTCTGATCGCCCGGCTCCGCCGTGCCATCAACTTCGACGCCCGCGACGAGGAGCCGGTTGATCTCATCTTCCTGGTGCTCTGGCCCGCCGCAGCCCGCAAGGGCCTGCTGCCCGCCATGTCGGACATTTGTCGCGCCCTGCGCGAGCCGCAGACGCTGCACCGGCTGCGCGCCGCGGAGACGCCGGAGGACGTGGTTCGGCTCGTGCTTCAGGCGGTCCCTCCCGAAGCGGCGCGGGACGATGCGCCGCGCGGGGCATGACCGCCGGCGACCGCCGCGCTGCCGCAAAAATGATCACGTGTAGACGCGCATGCCCGACGCCCTGCTGCTCCTGACCCTCGTCGGTCTTCCCTTCCTCGGCGCGACGGCCGCCGGGCTCCTGCCGACGCACGCCCGCAACGGCGCGGCGTGGCTGGCCGGCGGGACCGCCCTGGTCGGGATCGCCCTGGTGTGGGCCGCCTATCCGACGGTGGCGGCGGGCGGCGTGCTCCGACACGAGGCCGCGTGGATGCCGTCCCTCGGGCTCAACCTCGTCCTGAGGATGGACGGCTTCGCCTGGCTGTTCGCGGGGATGGTGTCCGGCGTCGGCGCGCTCGTGATCCTCTACGCGCGGTACTACATGGCGGCAGCGGATCCGGTGCCGCGCTTCTTCGCCTTCCTGCTCGCCTTCATGGGCTCCATGACGGGTGTGGTCGTCTCCGGCAACCTGATCCAGCTCGCCTTCTTCTGGGAACTGACCAGCCTCTTCTCCTTTCTGCTGATCGGCTACTGGCATCACTTGGCGGCCGCGCGCGACGGCGCGCGCATGGCGCTGACCATCACCGCCACCGGCGGGCTGTGCCTGTTCGCCGGCGTGCTGGTGCTCGGCCACATCGTCGGCAGCTACGATCTCGACGCCGTGCTGACCGCGGGCGATCGGATCCGCGCCCATCCGCTCTACCTGCCGGCGCTGATACTCATCCTCCTGGGCGCCCTGACCAAGAGCGCGCAGTTCCCCTTCCACTTCTGGCTGCCGCACGCCATGGCAGCGCCCACCCCAGTTTCCGCCTACCTGCATTCGGCGACGCTGGTGAAGGCGGGGGTCTTCCTGATGGCGCGTCTCTGGCCCGTGATGGCGGGGACCGACGCCTGGTTCTGGATCGTGGGCACGGCCGGGATCACCACTCTGATCCTCGGCGCCTACATCGCCATCTTCCAGCACGACCTGAAGGGCCTGCTGGCCTATTCGACCATCAGCCATCTCGGGCTGATCACGCTTCTGCTCGGCCTCAACAGCGAACTCGCCATGGTGGCGGCGATCTTCCACATCATCAACCATGCGACGTTCAAGGCGTCGCTGTTCATGGCCGCGGGCATCATCGACCACGAGACCGGCACACGCGACATCCGACGCCTGTCCGGCCTGAACCGCTTCATGCCGTTCACCGCGCGCCTTGCCCTGGTTGCCGCGGCGGCCATGGCCGGCGTGCCGCTGCTCAACGGCTTCCTGTCCAAGGAGATGTTCTTCGCCGAGGCGCTGTCGGCCGAGGGGCCGCTGCCGTTGCTCCTCGACATCCTTCCCGCCGCCGCCACGGTGGCGAGCGCCTTCAGCGTGGCTTACTCGCTGCGCTTCATCCACGGCGCCTTCTTTGGCCCCGACCCGGTGGGCCTGCCGCTCACGCCGCACGAGCCGCCGACCTGGATGCGGTTCCCGGTGGAGATCCTGGTGCTGGCCTGCATCATCATCGGCCTCCTCCCGGCCGCCACCGTGGGGCCGTACCTGGACATGGCGGCGCACGCGGCTCTGGGCGCGGCCACACCGAACTACAGCCTCGCGGTCTGGCACGGCTTCAGCCTGCCCCTGCTGATGAGCCTGATCGCCCTGGTCGCGGGCGTCTCGCTCTACCTCCTGCTCCAGCGGCATCTCAGGAAGGGCGTCGAAGGGGCGCCGCTGATCGGCGGTCTGCAAGGCCAGCGCATGTTCGAACGGACCATGGTCTTCCTGTCCTGGCGCCTGGCACGGACCCTGGAGGGCCTGCTCGGCACCCGGCGCCTGCAACCCCAGTTGCGGCTGGTGGTGTGCGTGGCGGTTCTGGCCGCCGGCTGGACCGTCAGTTTGCGCGGGCTCGGCCCGGGCAACCTCACCCCCGCTGCGATCGACCCCGTGCTTGCGCTGATCTGGGCGATCGGGGCGGCCTGCGCTCTTGGCGCCGCGTGGCAGGCCAAGTACCACCGTCTGGTCGCGCTGATCCTGCTCGGCGGCACGGGGCTGGTCACCTGCGTGACCTTCGTCTGGTTCTCGGCGCCCGACCTCGCCCTGACGCAGCTGCTGGTCGAAGTCGTCACCACCATCCTGCTCCTGCTTGGGCTGCGCTGGCTGCCCAAGCGCCTGGACGTGCCCGGCGCGCGTCCGCCGGAGGTGATCACCACGACGCGCCGCCTGCGCGACCTCGGCATCGCCATCACCGCCGGCCTCGGCATGGCGGCGCTGGCGTTCGGCGTGATGACCCGGTTCCCGCCCGAGATCCTGGCGGAGCATTTCCTGGAGCGCGCCTACACGGAAGGGGGCGGCACCAACGTCGTCAACGTCATCCTCGTGGATTTCCGCGGCTTCGACACTTTGGGCGAGATCACCGTGCTGGCCGCGGTGGCGCTCACCGCCTATGCGCTGCTGCGGCGTTTCCGCCCGGCGCCCGACAGCGTCGATGTCCCGGAGCAGCAGCGGGACCAGAGCGCCTTCGACATCGCACGCCCGGAGCGGCGGGAGGGCGACACCGTTGCCGACTGGCTGCTGATCCCGTCCATCATCGCGCGGCTGCTGTTTCCGGTGATCGGCCTGGTCGCGGTGTACCTTCTGCTGCGCGGCCACGATCTGCCCGGCGGGGGCTTCGCGGCGGGTCTGACCGCGTCGATCGCCATGATCCTCCAGTACATGCTTGGGGGCACCCAGTGGGTGGAAGCGCGCCTGCGGGTGCTTCCTCTGCGCTGGATGAGCCTCGGGCTCCTGCTGGCCACGGGCACCGGACTGGCCGCCTGGGCGTTCGGCCGTCCCTTCCTGACATCCTACTTCGCCTACGCGGAGCTGCCCCTCATCGGCACCGTTCCGGTGGCGAGCGCCTTGCTCTTCGACATCGGCGTCTTCGCCCTGGTCGTCGGTGCCACGATGCTGACGCTGATCGCGCTCGCCCGCCAGTCCGTTCGCGGCCACCGTGCCGCGGCACCGCGCCCCGCCGACGAGCCGGCCGCCCCCATCACACTACCAGCCGCGACAGCGATGGGAGACGATTGATGGAACTCATCCTCGCCCTTGGGATCGGCGTGCTGACGGGGTCGGGCGTGTGGCTTCTGCTGCGGCCACGGACCTTCCAGGTGATCATCGGCCTCTCGCTGCTTTCCTATGCCGTCAACCTGTTCATCTTCTCGACCGGCGGGCTCCGGACGGGTGCCGCGCCGGTGCTCGAACGTGGAGCCGTGGGCCACCTCGCCACGCACGCCGACCCGGTGCCCCAGGCGCTGGTGCTCACCGCCATCGTCATCAGCTTCGCCACCACCGCCCTGTTCCTCGTCGTGCTGCTTGCCGCGCGCGGTCTGACGGGGACCGACCACGTGGATGGCCGGGAGAAGGACCGATGAGCGGCTGGATGGACCACCTGACGATCGTGCCGATCATCATCCCTCTTCTGGCCGGGACGCTGATGATGCTGATCGACGAGCGGCGGCGGACGCTCAAGGCCGCTCTTGGCGTCGCCTCGGCTCTGGTGCTGCTCGTCCTCGCGGTCGTGCTGCTGCTGGTGGCCGACGGCGCGCCGTCGGGAGGCGGCGCCGTGCGCGTGTATCGGCTCGGCGACTGGCCGTCGCTCTTCGGCATCGTGCTGGTGCTGGACCGTCTTGCCGCACTGATGCTGCTGCTGACCGCCATCCTCGGGATTGCCGCGCTGGTGTTCTCGCTGGCGCGTTGGCAGCACGCGGGAGCGCACTTCCATTCGCTGTTCCAGTTCCAGCTGATGGGGCTCAACGGCGCCTTCCTGACCGGCGACCTCTTCAACCTGTTCGTCTTCTTCGAGATCATGCTGGCAGCCTCGTACGGCTTGGCCCTGCACGGGTCCGGCTTGGCCCGTGTCCGGGCCGGGCTGCATTACCTCGTGATCAACCTCGCGGCCTCCCTGCTCTTCCTGATCGGGGTGAGCATGATCTACGGCGTCGCCGGCACGCTGAATATGGCCGAACTGGCGACCCGGATCGCGGTCGTCGCCAGCGAGGACCGGGCGTTGCTGGAGGCGGGCGCGGCGATCCTGGGCATCGCCTTCCTGATCAAGGCGGGGATGTGGCCACTGGGCTTCTGGCTGCCGAACACCTACGCCACCGTCAGTGCCGCGTCGGTTGCCATCATCTCGATCCTCAGCAAGGTCGGCGTCTACGCCGTGCTGCGGCTGTGGCTGCTGATGTTCGGTGAGAGCGGCGGGGCCTCGGCCGGCTTCGGCGGCCTGTGGCTGCTGGCCGGCGGGCTTTTGACCATCGCCTTCGGTTCCGTGGCGGTGCTGGCGACGCAGAACATGGCGCGGCTCGCCAGCGCGAGCGTGCTGGTCTCCTCCGGCACGCTGCTGGCGGCGGCGGGGACGGGGCAGGTGGCGGTGACCGGGGGCGCGCTGTTCTACCTGACCAGTTCCGTCCTGGGGATCGCCGGCTTCTTTCTGCTGATCGAGTTGGTCGAACGCGGCCGGGAACTGGGCGCCGACGTGCTGGCCGTGACGCGCGAGGCGTTCGGCGAGGAGGTGGATGAGGACGACCAGGTCGGCGTTCCCATTCCGGCGGCGATGGCGATTCTTGGAGCAAGCTTCGTCGCGTGCGCCCTTCTCCTGGCGGGACTGCCGCCGCTGTCGGGATTCCTCGCGAAGTTCGCCATGCTGGGTCCCCTGCTGTCTCCGGGCGGCGCCGGCGTGTCCGCGACGACCTGGGCGCTGCTTGCCGCGTTGATCCTGTCCGGGTTGGCGACGATCGTGGCCATGACCCGCACCGGCATCGACGTTTTCTGGGCGTCCCCGGCCGCCGCCGTCCCGCGCGTGCGCGTCGCCGAACTCGCACCGGTCATGCTGCTCCTGACGCTGTGCGTGGCGCTCTCCGTACAGGCCGGACCCGTAATGCGCTACATGGAAGCCACGGCCCAGTCGATTCACGTGCCGCACGGTTACGTCACCGGCGTGGTGCCGACGCCCTGGCCGTCGGGGACGGAAGGAGACCGCCGATGACACGCTGGCTGCCGCTCCCCCTCCTGACCGCAACGCTGCTGACCGTGTGGCTGATCCTGAACGAGAGTGTTTCGCCGGGTGCGATCATCCTGGGCGGCGTGTTGTCGGTCGGCGTCATCCGGGTGCTGGTGATGCTTGAACCGCCGGAGGCGCGCTTCCGGCGACCGCTGGCGGCGCTCAGGCTTACGCTGGTGGTTCTGGGCGACATCGTCCGCTCCAACAACGCGGTCGCCCGGATCATCCTGCGCCCGGGGATCAGGAACCGAACTTCGGGCTTCGTGCGCATTCCGCTCGACCTGCGCGCGCCCTATGGCTTGGCGACGCTCGCCTGCATCATCACGGCCACGCCCGGCACGATCTGGGTGGAGTATGATTCCGCCGGGAATACCGTGCTCCTCCACATCCTCGACCTGGTCGACGAGGAGGTGTGGATCGAAACCATCAAGGAACGTTACGAGAAACGCCTGATCGAGGTGTTCGAATGATCACGGAAATGCTGATCTGGTCCATCTTTCTGGCGCAGATCCTCCTGGTTCTCGCCATGGGCTGTGCGGTGATTCGCATCCTGCGGGGGCCGCGGGCGCAGGACCGGGTGGTGGGGCTCGACACCCTGTACGTCAACGCCACGATGCTGCTGCTCGTCTTCGGTATCCGCACGACGAGCACGCTGTATTTCGAAGCGGCCCTGATCATCGCTCTGCTTGGTTTCGTCTCGACGGCGGCGATCGCGAAGTTCCTCATGCGCGGAGAGGTGATCGAATGACGCACCTGGCCGAGCTCCCGTCGTGGGCAGCGCTTCTGACCGCACTGCTCCTTCTGCTCGGCGCCGCGCTGGCGTTGATCGGTTCGTTCGGGCTGCTGCGGTTCGGCAGCTTCTACGAACGGATCCACGCCCCGACGCTGGGGTCGACGCTGGGCATCGGCTTCGTGCTCATCGCGTCCATGCTCTTCTTCTCGGTGCTGCGATCACGCCCCGTGCTGCATGAGGTGCTGATTACGGCGTTGATGGTTGTCACGACGCCCATCACCCTGATGCTGCTGGCCCGCGCGGCGCTGTATCGCGACCGCACGGAAGGCAATGATGACGTGCCACCCTCGGTTTGAGGGCGGTCTTGGGCGCAGTCGGTGGGGTGTTGGTGCACGGAGGGAGGAGGAGCGGGTTTGCCGGTCGCGAGCCGCCCTGTAGAAGGACGTCTCCGCCTTCTCCCACTGGATGGTCAGCCTCGGCGTGCCGAACAAACACAACGACGCGCGGCGCCATCACATCCCGAAGATGCGGTTCAAGGTGACGAGTTAGGCGTCTTACGAAGCCGGGCTGCGCCGTCGCGGCAGCCTGACGCTGTGGGTCAGCGACGCGGCGATCGCCGCCTGGCGAGCGGCACCGCGGCGGACACCGGGCGGTCAGGCACGCTACTCACAGACAGCCCTTGAAACCGCCCTCATAGTCCGCCTGGTGTTCCACCAACCGCTGCGCCAGACCGAGGGCTGCTCGGCTCGCTGCTGGAACTCATGGGCGTTCACCTGCCGGTTCCCGATCACACCACGATCAGCCAACGCGCGGCGCGCTTGACGTCGGTGTTGTACCAACACCCCGTCTCATGAGCACCCCGCTTCCGGCGACGGCTGTGCGTTCCCGGCGGCCAGGCCGCGGCCAGGGTGTGCAGTCGCCCAAGCCGCTGCAGGCCGAGACATTTCCTTGTGGAAGGTGATCGGGTACGCCACGTCATCGTTATGGTGCCGGATCGGCGCGAGAGCGGAATAGCCGCACGACCGCATCGCAGTGCTGAACGGGCTGCCGTGAACGTTGTCCACTGCCCGCTCCCCGCCGCTGCTGTCCCAGTAGGGGCAGATGAGGATCTGGCACGACGGCGCGGCCAGGGTCTCAAGCCCGCGCAGCCATCGCGCCATGAAATGGGCCGCCCGATCCAGCAGTTCGAAGGAGTCGGCTTTGATCGAGCCCTTGACCCAGATTAAGTCGTAGGTCTGTGGGCGGAGCGCGTTGAAACCCAGCAGGTGATTGAGCCGGACGCCGTTAGCATAGGGTTTCAGGCTGTTGTAGGCGAAGAAGACCGGATCGATCTCGACGAATGAGACGATCTCCGCCCCCTCCTCGTGGCAGATGTCCAGGGCATCCCCATACGCCGGACCGACATCGAGAAACCGCAGTCCTTTCAAGCCAACGCCCATGGCGTCGACCACGGCGCGGAATTCCGTTCGCTTGCTGCTCGACATGGCGCGATACCTCAGGAATTCCTTCGGTTGCGTCCGCGCCACGTAGTCCTCGAACTGCGTCATGTCGGCGACATGCCGCAGCTCTCGGGACTGAAGGAACCACCGTGTCCGCGTCTCCGCGAGATTGAGCACCCGTTTCAGCATGGCCATCGTCTTCCTTACGTCCTGGTTCGCCGACACCGCGACCAACGGGAGGCTGTCGTCGAAATGCAACGAGGCTTCTGGACCCCGCGTCCATTCCGGCGCTCGGGGAGCCCGTTCCGGCCGTGTGCTTCACCCGCACGCCCGGGGTCGGCCCGGGCATGAGGTCCGGCCAGCCGGTCCATCGTCCGGCGCCGGCGTCCGAGCAGGAGCCCGGATGTCAGGCGCAGACGAGGCTCGGGCCGGTCAGGCGGACGGGCGTGGAGGTTTCAGTGTCGGGAGCGGCGTGATGCCCTTGCCCAAGGCGGAGGACGGCTGCGGACTCGTGGAGGTTTCCGGGGAGGGCGTGGGAAACCCGGCTATGGACGCGATACCGCTGTGCGCCAAGGGGCATTTGGCCTTGGTGCAGCAACCGGACGTCCGTGATCCGCCGTCGTGCACGCAGCCATTGGTGGGGGCGACGGGTACGGCCCGGAGCGCCCCTGTGCCGAGCCGGTGCCCGGCGACTGGCGAGCCGACATCGAAACCGGTGTCCACGTCGAAACGAATCGGGGAGGCTTCGGCGGTGGACGGCACGCCGAACAGGATCAGCGCGGCCAACACGAGCAGGCTCGCCGTCAGCATTCGAAAGCCGCGCTGCCTTTGAAACACGCTCCACTTGCCCATGGGGGCACTCCCCGGACGCTCCTCATGACCTCGATCACGGGCGCGAGGCAGAGGTTGGGGCGCCGGATCGTCCGACGCGCCACGCAACTCTGGGCGATCGGTTCCGCGCGGTCCATGGGGAATGCCGGGTAACCCGGTCCGGTGTTGGGCGGCGCATTGGAATGCCCAGGTTTTTTGGGGCTTTTTCGACGATAGATCAGCCATCTGACGGGGCAGCGGCGATCCGTCGTCTCGGGCCTCGACGGCGTTTCAGGCACTGGAAGCAGAAGCACCATCCGCGCAGGCGGTCCCCTGACGTCGTTTCGAGCTCATGGCCGCGTTCCAGCACGGCGATGGCCAGGACACCGGGACGTCCGGGTTGGCGGCCAGGTGTGGTGCTCGCTATGATGCGCCGCTGCGGTGGGGGCGACGGAAGCGGCGGGACCTCGCCCGCGGCTGCGGGCAGCACACCGCCCTTCCGATGAGTCTGCGTTCGCGCGGGAGGTCCCGGCGTTTCGGAGCGTATCGGCCGCGGCCGCTGGCGTTTCCTCGGCGCCATACGGTTCGTCTCCTCACTTGGTGCGCCGGAACCGAGCCGTCCCTGGGTCAATGCCGTGCATAGGTCCGGCTGGCGCCGTCCGTCCCGAACGACACCACCTCGTAGGGCTCCCCGTGGATGTCCATTCCCGGCGAGGACTGCGGCATTCCCGGTGCCGACAGGCCCTTGACCTGCGGCTTCTCGGCCAGCAGCCGCTGGATGTCCGAGGCCGGGACGTGCCCCTCGACGACATACCCGCCCACGACGGCGGTGTGGCAGGACTGCAGGCTCTCCGGCACGCCCTTGTCGACCTTGATCCGGTGCATCTCGTCGTTGTCGTGGACGGCAACCGAAAAGCCGGCGGCCCTCAAGTGCTCGATCCACTTGCCGCAGCAGCCGCAGGTCGGCGACTTCCAGACCGTCACGTCGGCGGCTGCGGCCGGCGTCGCATCGAAGATCGGCGAGCCGGCCAGGACGTGGACGCCGAACAGCGCTCCGCCGAGCAGGAGGAGCCAGCGTCCGCGCCGGAGTCCCTGCAGCATCGATCCCGCGGCCTGGGGTGATCGGACGGCCGATGTCCGTTTCGGCTTTCGTTTGGTCATACCGTGCTCCTTCGTCAGGTCCATCCCGCGGGCACCACACCGGTGCGGTGCCCGCGGGAGGGATCCGGGCCTCGCCCCGTCTACTTCGCCGCCTGGACCGAATCGATCAGGTACATGCCCTTGGCATCCTTGCCGACGGTGAAGGCGACGGTGTCGCCCGGTTTCACCGCGCTGAGATCGACCGACGGGGCGACGCCGAAGTCCATGGTCATCGCCGGCCAGCTGAGCGCCGGGATCGGCCCGTGCGTCAGGTTGAGGACGCGCGTCTTGGCGTCGACGCTGTTGACCTTGCCCGTGGCGGCGGCGGACGTCTGCGCCGCCTTTTGCGCCGGAGCCGGCGCCGGAGCCGCGCCATGGTTGTGCATCTGCGCCCACGCGGCGGTGGGCATGGCGATCAGCACTGCGAGCGCGGCGGCGGCGACATTACGATGCATGGATGGTCTCCTTGTTGGATTGGGGTTCGGTGGACATGGGGTCATTGGGCAGCGCAGCCCGGACGCAGGCCTGGCGCCGGACCTCCGGCGTCTTGACCAGGGCGTAGATGGCCGGGATGACGAGCAGGGTGAGCACGGTCGAGGACACCATCCCGCCGATCATCGGCACGGCGATGCGCTGCATCACCTCCGAACCGGTGCCGGTGCTCCACATGATCGGCAGCAGGCCGGCCATGATGGCGACGACCGTCATCATCTTCGGGCGCACGCGCTCGACGGCGCCCTCCATGATGGCGTCGTAGAGATCGCCGACGGTCATGGTCCGGCCTTCGGTCACCCGTCTGCGCTTCACGTCCTCGAGGGCGTGGTCGAGGTAGATGAGCATCACCACGCCGGTCTCGGCCGCGACGCCGGCCAGCGCGATGAAGCCGACCGCCACCGCGACCGAAAGGTTGAAGTCCAGCAGCGCCATGTACCAGATGCCGCCGACCAGTGCGAACGGCAGCGAGAGCATGACGATCAGCGTCTCGGTGATGCGGCGGAAGTTCATGTACATCAGCAGGAAGATGATCGCGATCGTCACCGGGATGACGATCTTCAGCTTCTCCGCCGCGCGCTCCATGTACTCGAACTGACCGCTCCAGGTGACGTAGTGGCCGGCCGGCATCGCCACCTGCTCCTGCACCGCCTTGCGGGCGTCGGCGACGTAGCCCCCGATGTCGCGGTCGCGGATGTCGACGTAGATGTAGGCCGACAGCAGCGCGTTCTCGGTGCGGATGGTCGAAGGGCCCTTGGCCAGACGCACGGAGGCGAGCTGGCCGAGCGGCACGGCTCCGCCCATCTCGGGGTGCAGCAGGATGCGGCTGGCGATGGCGTCCGGATCGCTGCGCAGATCGCGCGGGTAGCGGATGTTGACCGAGAAGCGCTCGCGCCCTTCCACCGTCGTGGTCACCATCTCGCCGCCCAACGCCGTCAGGATCACGTCCTGGACGTCGCCGACCGTCAAGCCGTAGCGGGCCAACTGCCCGCGGTCGGGGTCGATCTCCAGGTAGTAGCCGCCGACGATGCGTTCGGCGTAGGCGCTGGTGGTGCCGGGCACGCGCTTGACCACGGCCTCGATCTCGCGCGCCAGGCGCTCCATCTCCTCCAGGTCCTTGCCGAACACCTTGATGCCGATCGGCGTGCGGATGCCCGTGGAGAGCATGTCGGTGCGCGCCTTCAGCGGCATCGTCCAGGCGTTGGAAATGCCCGGCATCTGGAGCGCCGTGTCCAGCTCCGCCACCAGCGTGTCGTAGGTCATGCCGTCGCGCCACTGGTCCTTGGGCTTCAGGTTGATGACCGTTTCGAACATCTCGGTGGGCGCCGGGTCGGTGGCGGTGCCGGCGCGGCCAGCCTTGCCGTAGACCGACTCCACCTCCGGGAAGCTCTTGATGATGCGGTCCTGCATCTGGAGCAACTCGGCCGCCTTGGTGATCGACAGGCCCGGCAGGGTGCTCGGCATGTAGAGGATCGTGCCTTCATTGAGCGCCGGCATGAACTCGCTGCCCAGCTTGCTCGCCGGCACCACCGACCCGCCCAGGATGGCGACGGCGATGAGGATGGTCAGGATCTTGGCCCGCAGCACCAGCTTGATCATCGGCCGGTAGACCCAGATCAGGAAGCGGTTCACCGGGTTCTTGCGCTCCGGGACGATGCGGCCGCGCACGAACAGCATCATCAGCACCGGCACCAGGGTGATCGACAGGAACGCCGCGCCGGCCATGGCGAAGGTCTTGGTGAAGGCCAGCGGCTTGAACAGCCGGCCCTCCTGCGCCTCCAGCGTGAACACCGGCAGGAAGGACACGGTGATCACCAGCAGGCTGAAGAACAGCGCCGGCCCGACCTCCACCGCCGCATCGATCAGCACCTTGGCACGGTTGGCGTCCGGCGGCGCGTGCTCGAGGCGCTTGTGGGCGTTCTCGATCATCACGATGGAGGCGTCGACCATGGCGCCGACGGCGATGGCGATGCCGCCCAGGCTCATGATGTTCGAGGTCATGCCCATCCAGTCCATGACGATGATCGCCATGAGCACACCGACGGGCAGCGTGACGATGGCGACCAGCGCGCTGCGGACGTGCAGCAGGAAGATGATGCAGACGAGCGCGACAATGATGCTCTCCTCGATGAGCGTCACCTTGAGGTTGTCCACCGCCCGTAGGATCAGGGCGGAGCGGTCGTAGACGCTCTCGACGCTCACCCCCTCGGGCAGGCCGGCCTTGAGCTCGGCGAGCTTGTCCTTGACGTTCTGGATCACACTGAGCGCGTTCTGGCCATAGCGCTGGAGCACGATGCCGCTGACCACCTCGCCGTCGCCGTTCAACTCGGTGAGGCCGCGGCGCTCGTCGGGTCCGAGCTCGACCCGCGCCACGTCGCGCAACAGGATGGGCGTGCCGCGGTCCACCTTGAGGACGATCTCCTCGATGTCGTGCACGCCGCGCAGGTAGCCACGACCGCGGACCACGTACTCGGTCTCGGCCATCTCGACGACGCGGCCGCCGACGTCCTGGTTGGACATGCGGATCGCCTGGGCAACCTTGGCCAGCGGGACGCCGTAGGCCTGCAGCTTCTGTGGGTCGACGACGACTTGGTACTGCTGGACGAAACCGCCGACGCTGGCCACCTCGGAGACGCCCTCGGCCTTGGTCAACTGGTAGCGCAGGTACCAGTCCTGCAGCGTGCGCAGTTCGGCCAGCGTGCGGTCCTTGGCCAGCACGACGTACTGGTAGACCCAGCCGATGCCGGTGGCGTCGGGCCCCAGCGTCGGGGTGACGCCGTTGGGCAGCCGCTTGGCGGCGAAGTTCAGGTACTCCAGGACGCGCGAGCGCGCCCAGTAGATGTCGGTGCCGTCCTCGAAGATGATGTAGACGAAGGACGCCCCAAAGAACGAGAAGCCGCGCACCACCTTGGACTTCGGCACGCTGAGCATGGCCGTGGTGAGCGGATAGGTGACCTGGTCCTCGACCACCTGCGGCGCCTGACCGGGGTAGTCGGTGTAGAGGATAACCTGGACATCGGAGAGGTCGGGCAACGCGTCCAGCGGGATGCGCGACACCGAGTAGGCGCCCGCCCCGATGAGGAACAGCGTGCCGATCAGGACCAGCGCGACGTTGCGCGCCGACCAGCGGATGACGGCGGCGATCATGGCGATGCCCTCCGTCTATTGGTGCTGATGCTGGGCGCCGCCGAAGGCGCCCAGGGCCGCACGCAGGTTGCTCTCGGAGTCGATCAGGAAGTTGGCGCGCACGACGACGCGCTCGCCCTCCTCAAGCCCGGCCAGGATCTGCACCCGGCCGTCGACGCGGGCACCGGCTTTGACCTCGCGCGGCTCGTAGCGCCCTTCGCCGGTCTCGACCAGGACCGCTTGGCGCTTGCCGGTGTCGAGCAGGGCGGAATCCGGAACGACGATCTCCGGCGCGGCCCCGAGATCGGCGTTCAGATGGACGGTGGCGTACAGGTTCGGCCGCAGCAGCCCGTCGGCGTTCGGCATCTCGATGCGCACCTTGCCGGTGCGGCTCTCTGCCGTGAGGGTCGGATAGACGAAGCCGATCCGGCCGGAGAAGGTCCGGCCGGGCATGGAGTTGACGGAGACGTCGGCGGTCTGCCCGATGGCCACGCTGCCGAGATCCTGTTCGAACACGTCGGCGATCAGCCAGACGCTGGACAGGTCGGCGATCCGGTAGAGCGCGTCGCCCGGCATGAAGCGCATACCGCGGACTGCCGTCTTCTCCAGCACGACGCCGTCGGACGCGGCGCGGATCGTGAGCGTGCGAGACGCCTTGCCGGTCTTGCGCAGGCGCTCGATCTCCTCGGCGGGGACGTCGAGGTTGCGCAAGCGCTGCAGCGAGGCGTCGGCGAGGTCGGCGCCGCCGCTGCGGCGGGCGACCAGGTACTCCTGCTGCGCCAGGACGAGCTCGGGGCTGTAGACCTCCATCAGCGGCTGCCCCTTGCGGACCTGGGCACCGGTGGTATCGACGAGCAGCGTCTCGATCCACGCTTCGAACTTCGGAGCGACGACGAAGAGGCGGCGTTCGTCGACCTGGACGGTGCCGACCGCGCGCACCTGGCGCGCCAAGGCGCGCCGGACGGCCGGCTCGGCCCGCACGCCCAGCTTCTGGACCTTGTCGGGAGTGATGGTGACGATGCCCGACGCGGTGTCCTCGCCCTCGTAGACGGGGATGTAGTCCATGCCCATGGAGTCCTTCTTCGGCACCGGCGAGGTATCCGGCAGGCCCATGGGATTGCGGTAGTACAGGATCTTGCGCGGGCCGGCCGGCTTTGACGGCGCCGAGGCTGCCGGTGCCGGCGCGGCGCTCCCGTCCTCCTCGTAGACCGGGATGTAGTCCATGCCCATGGAGTCCTTCTTCGGCACCGGCGAGGTGTCGGGAAGCCCCATGGGGTTCTTGTAGTAGAGGATTCTCGGCGCAGCCTGGGGCGCAGCAGCTGACGGCGCCGCGGCGGGAGTGCCGTGCCCGTTGTGGCCGGATTGGGCGAAAGCGACCGCCCCGATGGTGAGCGATCCGGCCAGCAGGACGGCGAGAAGAGTGGCGGAGCGGGTCATAGGTCACCTCCGATCAGGCGCTCGATCTCGGCCAGCCGGATCTGCTCCTCGAACGCCACGTTCACGTGTTCGACGATGGCGCGGCGCAGGGTCTGCTCGGCCAAGAGGACGTTGGGGAAGTCCTCGCGCGACAGCTCGTAGCCGCGCATCGCGGACTCCATGGCGATCCGCGCCTGCGGCAGGATGGTGCCGCGCAGGATGCGCTTGCGTTCGCTCAGCGCCTTGAGCATGGCGTGGGCCTCGTGCAGCTCGGTGGCCACCTCGAGGCGGACCTGATCGAGCTTGGCGCGCGCCGAGCCCGCCATGGACATCGCCTCGCGCCGCTCGGCGTGCCGCCGGTCGGCGTAGAGCGGGATGTTCACCTCGATCATCGCCTGATAGGCCTCGAAGCGCCCCTCGCGCCGCACGGCGCCCACCCCGAGCTCGACGTCCGGGTACCAGTTGCGGTCGGCGAGCTGCCGGGTCTTGTCGGCCGTCTGGATCTGCGCCTGGGCGGCGCGGATGGCCGGGTAGTCCGAGCGTGCCCGATCGACCAGAGCCTCCACCGACAGCGTCTCCAGGGGCGGCACGGGACGCGGCTGCGGCTTGGCCGGCAACGGCGTCTCGGGGGCGCGGGCAAGCAGGCCATTGAGGCGGACCTGGGCGCGGTGCCGATCGGCCTCCATGCGCGCCAATTCCGCGCTCAACGTGCCGCGCTCGGCCTCGGCGCCGGTGGTCTCCTGCTGCTTGCCAGGCCCTTGGGCGTAGCGGGCGCGCGACAGCTCGGCGAGCCGACGCATGGTGGCGAGCAGCGTGCGGGTCTCGTCGGCCGCCAGATGGGCGGCGTGGTACTCGGCGTAGGCGACCTTGACACGGTAGGCGAGCTGGTTCTCGACCTCCGCCTGCAGGGCGCGCGCCTTGGCGCCGTCCGACTGCGCGATCTCGCGCTTCAGGTCGCGCTTGCCCCACAGCGGGAGCATCTGGCGGACCTCGTACCGCTCCTCCTCGAGCCGACGGCCCGGCAGATACCCCGGCATCTTCCGCGGGATCATCAGCTCGGCCTTGAACTTCGGATCCTCCAGCGCGCCGGCGCCGGCGGCCCGCGCCTCGGCGGCATCCGCCTCCAACGCCATGGCCTGGGCCTCCGGGTTCATCCGCCGGGCGGTCTCGATGAGCCGGGCGATCCCCGCATTCGGCTCCGCCGCCGATGCGATCCCGCTGCCCAGCAGCAGGACAGCCGTGGCGGCCATCAGGACGCGGGAGCGTCGCGATTGGTGTTCTTCTTTCATGATCGTGCTTCCTCGACGCGCGGCCGGTCGCCGGACGTGCGTTCATCCCAAAGGGGCGGGACAGCGCCGTGCGGCGTCGGAGCGGTGTTGCCCGAATCGCGATGATGGACTCGCGCGGACGCGCCGCTGCCTCAGCCGGCGGATCCGCGATGCGTCAGAGGAGGATTTTGGGAGGGCGCGGGTCGGGACTGATCGAACGCGCATCGAGCCGCTGCGCGGCATCGGGATGCCACGCGATGCGACGCAGGATCGTGGTGCGGATCACATCCAGGCGTGTCGGCGCGGTGACGGCGGGACAGCAGGCCGCTGTCATGGGCATCTGGTGCTTCTGCGCCGTGCCGCTGTCCGGATCGGGCGACGCCTGGTGATCGCCGTGGGGCGCGCAGGGCATCTCGTGCTGGGTCGTCGGAGCGGTGTCGTGGTCGGCCATGAGGGCATGCGCGGACGAACTGCCGGCTGCACCGAGCAGCAAGGCGAGGATCAGCGTCAGTGCCGTGACGAAACGGCCGATACCCCTCATTCCGGTCTCCAAGGCTCCGCGGGGCGGATGCATCGCGGGAGCATGATCCATTGAACGACAACACGGATGCGGCCGCAATGACCACGGTCAATTGACCCAATTGCCCGCCCCATGATCAGCATATGGTACCGAGCCGCGGGGCCGTCCGCTGTCTGTCCTTGATAAGAGTGGACACTCGTCAGGGATGGGAAGGTCAAGCCATTCACCGCTGCGGCATGAGCGGCATTACGCCACACCTTCCTTCCGTTTCCCCACCGGCACGGCTCGACAGGAGTATCGTGGTGTTGAAGGCGGGGGAGCGCCGCCCTAGGTTCCAATGGAAGGCCGTTGTGCGGGGATGCTCCGGCCTTTGACCAGGCTGACGAGGCATTCGCCATGTGGCGCGGATCGTTGCCGATGTTCAGGAGAGTGCTGGTGGGCCTGCTGATGCTGGCCACGCTGCTCGCCTATGCGGTGCCGAGTCATGCCGGTCTGGTGTCGCACCGTCATATCACCGTGTCCGAGCAGAGCGTCCCAGCCGCATCACCGGACCGCAGTGTGTTCGCCGCTCCCGAGCGGGGACAGGATCCGTGTGAGGACGCTGGCCTTTTTGGCGGCGATGCGTGCTGCACGGCGACTCAGTGCACCGCCATGCAGATCGGTCTTCCCTCAACTTCCACAGCGTTCGCCCTCCGTCCAAGCGCGTCCCTCGGCCCGATCGCGCTTGCGACGCCCGAGGGCATCGGCACCGATCCCGCGCTTCGTCCTCCCTGCCTGATCCTCTGACGCCACGACTCCGTCTGCGCCCACGCTGAGCCCTTGGCTTGGCAGGGCGTCGATCCGGTGTTCGTGAGGCCCTTCGGGTGCCCGGCGCTCCCGCATGGAGCTCAGCCGGGACCCGCTTCACTCAGACGATCAGATGGAGGACGCCATGTTGTTCCTTACCCGTACCATCCTCCCGGCCCTGGCGCTGGCAGCCCTCATGTCGGCCGTCCAGGGCGGCGCAGCCGTTGCCGAGGACAACCACCACCCCGAGGGCGCCGCGGCGCCGACGCAGGCCCAACCGGCGCCCCAGGCTGCACCGGCTCCCATGATCGGTCAGCCATTGGGAAGTGGCGCCTTCGTTCAACCGAGCGGCCAGCCCGACATGACGACAGGCGGCATGATGCCCATGATGCGTCCGATGATGGGGCCGTCGGGTGGCATGGGCATGCCTTTTGAGCATCTCGAAGGCCGCATTGCCTTCCTGAAGGCCGAACTGAAGATCACGGACGCCCAGGCACCGCAGTGGACCGCCTTCGCCGACGCCCTGCGGACCAGCGCCAAGGCGCACCAGGGTATGGTCGAGCGGTCGAGCAAGGCCAGCGCGCCGGCCACGTGGTTGGACCGCCTTGCGCTCCAACAGACGGCGCTGTCGGTGCGACTGGAGAGCCTCAAGGCGCTGGAGACTGCGGCAAAGCCCCTCTACGCCGCGTTGACGGCGGAGCAGAAGATCCTTGCCGACCGGCTGTTCGCCGGCCCCATGGGCGTGATGTGAGGCGGCGGCCATGACGCACGACCACACCCATCACGCGCCCACTCCGGGTGGGCGCGCGCCCTGGCACCAGACCTGGACCGGTCTCACCGCTCTCGGCGTCATTGCCCTGGCAGCGCTGTACCTCTCGCTCTTTCACATCGATCACGTGCTCGACGCCCTGCCGCTCGTCGTCCTGCTGCTCTGCCCGCTGATGCACCTCTTCATGCACGGTGGGCATGGGGGGCACGGCGGGCATGGCGGTGGCACCGACCGTCCGGATAAGAGAGGCTCGCCATGACACAGGACACCGCGGCCTACGGGCTGTGGGTGCTCGTCGCCCTCAACTCGGCCATCTTCCTCGTCTTCGCGTTCAGCTTCGGCAAGCCGGAGTCGCCGCGTGACTGGCGCTCCTTCGGGGCGTTCAGCGCCTTCATCGTGGCGCTGTTCACCGAAATGTACGGCTTCCCGCTGACCATCTACCTGCTTTCGGGCTGGCTGCAGACCCGCTACCCCGGTCTGGATCTGCTGACGCACGACGCCGGGCACCTGTGGACGACCGTGCTCGGCCTGGAGGGCAATCCGCATTTCAGCGTCCCGCACATCCTCAGCAACCTGCTGATCCTGACGGGATTCCTGCTGCTTTCCGTGGCTTGGAAGGTGCTCCACGACGCGCAGCGCCAGCACCGCCTCGCGACCACCGGGGCCTACGCCACCGTCCGGCACCCGCAGTACGTTGCCTTCATTCTGATCCTGTTCGGTTTCCTGCTCCAGTGGCCGACGATCCTGACCCTGGCGATGTTCCCGCTGCTGGTCCTGATGTACGTGCGCCTTGCCCGGTCCGAGGAGCGCGAAGCGCTGCGAACGTTCGGAGCCGAGTACGAGAGGTACGCCTCGGTCACTCCCGCTTGGCTGCCCCGCCTCACCGGGCACGGCACCGCCGGCCCCCGATCCGGTCGGGCCGCCGGCGCATAGGGCTGATGAGCCCACCCCGGATGAAAGGAGATCGGACGTCATGGGCGGCATGTGGATGGCTCCGGAGACCCGGTTGTGGGCGATCCGCCGGTATCTGGCGGTCATCGCGGTCGGCAGCCTGATCTGGGAGTTCGTCCAGATGCCGCTCTACACGCTCTGGCGCACGGGCACGCCCGGCGAGATCGTCTTCGCGGCCGTCCACTGCGCCGGCGGCGATGTGATGATCGCGACGGCGGCGCTGGTGCTGGCGCTCATCCCCCTTGGCCATCCGGACTGGCCGCGGCAACGGTTCCTGCCGGTGGCGATCACCGTGCTGGGCCTCGGCCTTGGCTATACGGTCTTCAGCGAATGGCTGAACGTCGAGGTGCGCCGGACCTGGGCCTACACGGAGTTGATGCCTGTGCTGCCCTGGCTTGGAACCGGCCTGTCGCCCCTGGCGCAGTGGATCATCGTGCCTGGGCTCGCCCTGTGGAACCTGCGGCCAGGCGCACCCGCTCTCAGCCGACGCGTGGGGGCAGGCATGGAGGGCGCCCATGACCAGACGTGACCGGGGCCGGCGCATCGAGGTGGCTCTGTATCGAGCCTGCTGGGTCATCATGGGCTTGCTGGTCCTGTACCTGCTTCTGAAGCTGGTCACGCTATGAGGAACCCGACGCACCGCGGCGCGCTGCGCAGCGCCACATTCCTGGAGTGGGAGGCCTCGCTGTTCGGCGCCTGCTTCATTGCGTTCGGGCTGGGTGCGCTCCTGGCCGACGCCGTGCAGGGTCTGGTCATTCCGCTGATTCTGGTCGGAATCGTCATCCACGGCTGGGGCATGTACCGGATCCATCGGCGGAACCGCTGACACGACAACGACCCGTTGGAACCACAACCAACCTCTGGAGTGACACTGAGTGAAGACCGTCTTGAACAGACCGCTGACGATCGGGGATCGGATTGGCTCTGGGGGCAGCGATCGCCTCAGCCGTCGCATTGCTGCACGGCGGCCCGAGCGGGCGATCCGACCCGAGCGATGCGACGCAGGTCGCGCGGGGAAGAACCGTCTACGCCGAGCAGTGCGCGTCGTGCCATGGAGCGCGGCTCGAGGGCCAACCGGAGTGGCGGAGCCGGAAACCCGATGGCCGCTTGCCGGCTCCCCTGCACGACGCCGCCGGCCACACCTGGCACCATCCCGATGCCGATCTCTTCAAGATCACGAAGCAGGGCGTCGGTGCGTTCGCCCCGGCCGGCTACGAGAGCGACATGCCTGCCTTCGGCAGCGTGCTGTCCGATGCGGAGATCTGGGCGGTACTGGCGTTCATCAAGGCCTCCTGGCCTGACGCCATCCAGCAGCGGCACGCAGCCATGAGCGAGCGCGCCCAGAACTGATCGGAGCAAAGGGTGAGGGTGCCGGAGCGCGCAGAACAAGGCGCTTGACCTTCCTGTCGCTGGAAGGAGGAGCCTGTCGACACGGAACGCCAATGCAGCCCGTCTGCCATCGGGCACGTGAAGGAAAGGAACGGAGATGACCGACCTGCATCACGGCCACGAGCATCACCATAGCCACGACCATCACACCGGGCCCCATGACGGCCACCGTGATCGCCCCAACGTGAAGGATCCCGTCTGCGGCATGATGGTCGATCCCGAGCGGACCGAACATCACGCGGAGCACGGCGGCGAGACCGTTCATTTCTGCTCGGCGCGCTGCCATGACCGGTTCGTGGCTGCGCCTGAACAGTACCTGAAGCCGGAGGCCAAGCCCGCGGCGCCGGAGCACGCGGAGCATGCCTCATTGCAACAGGGGGTGATCTACACCTGCCCTATGCACCCGGAGATCCGTCAGGAGGGACCAGGCACCTGCCCAATCTGTGGCATGGCTCTGGAGCCGGTCACGGCCGGGATCGAGAGCGGCCCGAATCCGGAACTCGTGGACATGACCCGGCGCTTCTGGATCGGCGCCGCCCTGACCATTCCGCTCGTACTCCTGGAGTTGGGGACGCATCTCCCCGGTTTCGGCGTGCACACCCTGATGTCGCCGGGAACCGCGGTGTGGCTCCAAGTCCTGCTGGCATCGCCCGTGGTCCTGTGGTCGGGCTGGCCGCTGCTGGAGCGGGGCTGGCAGTCTTTCCGCCGGCGCAGCCTGAACATGTTCAGCCTGATCGCGCTCGGCGTCGGCGTGGCCTACGTCTACAGCCTGATCGCCACGGTCCTGCCGGGGATCTTCCCCGCGGGCTTCCGGAACGCCGAGGGGCTGGTTTCGGTCTACTATGAGGCGGCGGCGGTCATCACCGTGCTGGTGCTGCTCGGCCAGGTGCTCGAACTGCGCGCCCGCGAGCAGACGGGCGGCGCCATCCGGGCGCTGCTGAACCTCGCGCCCAAGACGGCGCGCCGGATCCTGGAGAGCGGCGAGGACGAGGAAATCCCCCTGGATCGGGTGCACGCCGGTGACCGGCTGCGCGTGCGCCCCGGCGAGGGGATCCCGGTGGACGGCGAAGTGCTGGAAGGCCGGAGCAGCGTGGACGAGTCGATGGTGACGGGCGAGTCCATGCCGGTCGGGAAGGAACCGGGTACCAAGGTCATCGGTGGCACCATCAACCAGGCTGGCGCCCTGGTCATGCGCGCCGAGAAGGTCGGCGCGGACACCATGCTGTCGCGCATCGTGGCCATGGTGGCCGAAGCGCAGCGCTCGCGCGCGCCCATCCAACGACTGGCAGACGTGGTGTCCGGGTATTTCGTGCCGGCGGTCATCGTCATCGCCGTCCTGGCGTTCATCGGCTGGCTGGTCTGGGGGCCGCAGCCGGCCTTCGCCTATGGCCTCATCGCGGCGGTGTCGGTGCTGATCATCGCTTGCCCGTGCGCCTTGGGGCTGGCGACGCCGATGTCGATCATGGTCGGTGTCGGCAAGGGCGCCACCGCGGGTGTCCTCATCAAGGACGCGGCGTCCCTGGAGCGGTTCGAAAAGGTCGATACGCTGGTCGTCGACAAGACCGGGACGCTCACGGAGGGGAAGCCGCGCGTGATCGCGGTGGTTCCGGCGGAAGGGCTCGACGAGGAGGAACTCCTATCATTGGCGGCGAGCCTCGAACGGTCCAGCGAGCATCCGCTGGCGGCCGCTGTTGTCGCCTCTGCCAAGGAGCGCAGTCTGCCGTTGCGTGAGGTCGCCGACTTCGCTTCCGTCACGGGCAAGGGCGTGGTCGGAACCGTCGCCGGCCAAGCCGTGGCGCTAGGCAATGCCGCGATGATGCGGGATCGTGGCGTGATCCTAGGCGACCTGGAGGCGCGTGCCGACGCACTGCGGCGGGATGGCGCCACAGCTCTGTTCGCCGCTGTGGATGGCCAGCCCGGCGGCGTCATCGCGGTGGCCGACCCGATCAAAGTCAGCACGCCGCAGGCGCTGGAGACCCTGCGAGCCGATGGCGTGCGGATCGTCATGCTGACCGGCGACAACCGGACCACTGCGGAGGCGGTGGCGCATCGCCTGGGTATCGACGAGGTCACAGCGGAGGTCCTGCCCGACCAGAAGCACGAGGTCGTGCGGAAGCTGAAGTCCGAAGGGCGCGTCGTCGCCATGGCGGGCGACGGCGTCAACGATGCCCCGGCGCTCGCCGAGGCCGACGTCGGCGTGGCCATGGGCACCGGAACGGAGGTGGCGATCCAGAGCGCCGGGGTGACGCTGGTGAAGGGCGACCTCGCCGGCATTGCGCGGGCCCGGGTGCTCAGTCGGGCGACCATGAGCAACATCCGGCAGAACCTGTTCCTGGCGTTCGTCTACAACGCCCTGGGCGTGCCGGTGGCGGCGGGTGTCTTTTATCCGCTGTTCGGTTGGACCCTGTCGCCCATCATCGCCGCCGCCGCGATGGCCCTCAGTTCGGTGTCGGTGATCGGCAACGCGCTTCGGCTACGGCGACTGGAGCTGTGATGCACCTTCCTCACGTGGTCACCCGCCTTGTGACAAAGGGGCTGCCGTTGGCGTTGAGCCGCCATCCCAGCGAAGGCAGCTTGTGACCCATAGCGCGGACCCAGCTCCCGGAGGTATGGCCGATATCTATACACGCTGATCAGATTGGCGGTTCGCGACGGCGGGAAACTGACTCTCGGGGCTGAATTGCCGTCCTGACAGCCGTCGGTTGCGGAGCCGCTGGCGCTGGCGCTGGCGCGGCGGAGGGGCTCTACCGTCCGAACACGCGATCCGGCATCGCTTCGGCAATACCCAAGGCGCGTTGAAGGTGAGCTTTCACCCGCTCCTCCGCTGCGGCGCCGTTGCCCGACAGCACGGCACGCGCGATGGCGCGATGCTCCGCGAGGGAGGCGGCGATGTTCTCCGCTCTCAGAGAGCCGACCAGCTGGTACATCAGGACCGGCAGGCGCAGCTGCCGGGTCAGCTTCAGCAGCTGCTCGTTGCCGCTGGCGACGACGATGGCGTCGTGGAAGCGGTGGTTCTCGTCGATGTAGTCGAGAGTGGCCATCCGCAGGCTGTCGTCCCAGATCGGCGCAATGTCCGCTTCGAAGCGGGCGCGCACGGCCGGATCGGCCATTCCCGCGGCTGCCAGCCGTGCGGCCAGCGCCTCCAGGCTGCTGCGGATCTGGAACAGCTCGGTCATCTCGCGCTGGGTCAGGCGGCGGACCAGCGCGCCGCGGTGCGGCACGATCTCGATCAGCCCCTCCGCCGACAGCCGCCGGAACGCTTCCCGCAGCGGCCCCCGGCTGACCCGCAGGTCGCGGGTGAGGTCGGCCTCGACCAGCCGCTGGCCGGGCGCGAAGCGGCCTTGGAGCATGCCGTCGCGCAGTTGCTCCACCACGTAGTCCACGGTGCCGCCGTGCGCCGGGGCGTCGGGGCGGTCGTTGGCGGGGGAAGGGGTGCTGTCCGCTGTCAGGGTCATGACCCTTTTTCTTACCAGCCCGAAGTCCCGTTGACAATCAGGTCGTCCAACATTATTGTCCTACAATCGAATGATAAAGCGCCGCTGGGCGCTGCACCGAGGAAACGCCCCGACCCACCCGCACCAGCGGTTTCGCCGTATGCCCGTGAAGGGTGTGCGTAAGGGCCTCCTCGTCCCCGCGGCCGGCGAAGGGAGGAGGCGCGATGATGATCGGCAAGGCGGGTCCCGCGGTCAGCGGGATCTGCACCTCGGACGCCAGCGGCATCGAGGTCCGCGGTCAGGACCTCGTGAACGGGCTGATGGGCGACGTCAGCTTCACCGAGTACTTCTACTTCCTGGTCACCGGCGCGCGGCCGAGCGCCGAGCAGCGCTATTTCCTCGACCTGTTGCTGGTGGCGATCGCCGAGCACGGGCTGACGCCGACCGCGCAGGCGGCGCGGATGACGCTGGCGGCGGCGCCGGACAGCCTGCAGGGCGCGGTGGCCGCGGGCATCCTCGGCTGCGGCACGGTGGTGCTCGGCACCTCCGAGCTGTGCGCCCAGGTGCTGACCGAGGCGGCGGCCCGCGTCGATGCCGGCGCGGCGCCGGACGCCGCAGCGCACGCCGTCGCTTCCGCGATCCGTGGGCGCGGCGGCAAGATGCCGGGCTTCGGCCATCCCATCCACCACCCGGTCGACCCGCGGGCCGAGCGCATCCTGGCCCTGGCGCGCGAGCGCGGCGTCGCCGGGCGCCACGTCGACATGCTGGAGCGGTTGCGCGGCGCCGTCGCGCAAGCGTGGGGCAAGCCGATGCCGCTGAACGTCTCCGGCCCCATCGCCGCGGTGCTGATGGACCTGGCCTTCCCGCCGGCGATGACCAAAGCGATCCCGATCCTGGCGCGCACCGCCGGCATCCTCGGCCACCTCGCCGAGGAGCAGCGGCGGCCCATCGGCTTCCTGCTCGCCCACCACGCCGAGAGCGCCATCGCCTACGACCCAGCCGGCTGAGGACAGCATCCGCCATGATCTTCGAGCCCGAGATCGAGACCCGCCCCTGGGCGGAGCAGCAGGCGCACGACGACCCGCTGTACCGGGAGCAGGTGCGCCACCTCTTTGCCCGGTCCGGCTTCTTCCGCGACAAGCTCACCTCCGCCGGCTTCTCGACGCCCGAGGACGTCGGCGGCCTGGACGACATCGCCGCGCTGCCGCTGACCGAAAAGGACGAGCTGCGCCGGAGCCGCAGCGAGGCCGACCCCATCGGCACCCACCTCGCCGCGCCCATGGAGAGCGTGGTGCGCATCTTCTCGACCAGCGGCACCACCGGCATCCCCAGCTACATTCCGCTGACGGCCGGCGACCTCGACAACTGGGTGCGCACGTCCTGCCGCAGCTACGCGGCGTCGGGCGTCGAGGCGGGGCAGCGCATCGTCACCACCTACAACGCCGGCCCCTTCGTCGCCGGGGCGGCGCTGGAGGCCTTCCCGCGCCTCGGCCTCTGCCACATCCCGGTGGGCACCGGCAACACCGAGCGGCTGCTGGCGGCCATCCAGCTGCTCAAGCCGCAGGCGCTGGCCTGCACGCCGTCCTACGCGCTGCATCTGGCCGAGGTGGCGCAGGCCCGCGGCCTCGACCTGCGCGCCAGCAGCGTGGAGCGCATCCTGGTCGCCGGCGAGCCCGGCGGCGGCGAGCCCGCCATGCGCGCCAAGCTGCAGGAGGCGTGGAACGCCCGTGTCACCGAGGCGATGGGCATCGGCGACATCTCGGTTTCCTTGTGGGGCGAGTGCGAGCGCCAGCAGGGCATGCACTTCTCCGGCCGCGGCTTCGTGCATTTCGAGCTGATCGATCCGGACACTGGAGCCGCCGTGCCGCTCACCGACGGTGCGCGGGGGGAGCTGGTGCTGACCCACCTGCAGCACCGCGGGGCGCCGCTGCTGCGCTTCCGCACCCGCGACCACGTGGTGATCCACACCCAGCCCTGCGCCTGCGGCCGCACGTCGCCGCGGGTGCGCTGCATCGGCCGCACCGACGACATGCTGATCGTGCGCGGCGTGAACGTCTTCCCCTCGGCGGTGCGCGAGGTGGTCAACCGCTTCCAGCCGGCCGTGACCGGCGTCATCTCCATCCGGCCCAAGGCCAAGGGAGTGAAGCAGGCGCCGCCGCTGAAGGTGGTGGTCGAGCTGGCGGAGGGCTCGGCGGCCGATGATTCCCTGCGCGAGCGCATCGAGCAGGACATCCGGGCGACCCTGGTGGTCAGCGCCGCCGTGCATCTGGTGCCGGCCGGCACGCTGCCGCGCAGCGAGTACAAGTCGAAGCTGCTCGACGTCTCCGAAGCCACCGACGCGGCGGAGGCGTGAGGGGATGACCACCGCCGCCGTCCTCCAGGCCGTCATCCTGTCGCTGACCGTCGCCGCGCTGTACGCGGCGGTGGCGGCGGGGCTGACCTTGACCGTGGGGGTGACGCGCATCATCAACTTCGCGCACGGCGAGTTCGTGATGCTCGGCGCCTTCCTGACCTACGGGTTGCACACCCGCTGGGGGGTGTCTCCCTGGCTGGGCATGGCGGCGTCGGGGGTGGCGCTGGGGCTGCTGTCGGCCTTGGTCTACCGGCTGTTCCTCGCCCGGGTTCTGAAGCAGGACGAGCACAACCAGCTGCTCGCCACGCTGGGACTGTCGATCCTGCTGCTCAACATCGCGGTCATCCTGTGGTCGCCGGACCCGCGCGTCATGCAGGCGCCGGCGCTCATGCCGCCGCTGCGGCTGGGGGCGGTGACGGTGCCCGGCAACAACGTGGCGGTGGCGCTGGTCGGGCTGCTGCTGTTCCTCGCCATGCTGTGGATCAAGAACCACACCCGCTACGGCACGCAGATGCGCTTCGCCAGCGACGATCCGGAGCTGGCGCTGCACGCCGGCATCAACGTGGACCGCGTGTTCGAGCTGTCCTTCGTCATTGGCGGGGCAGCGGCGGGCGTGTCGGGCGGGCTGGTGGCGCTGGTGCTGTACGTGCAGCCGAGCGTCGGCGTCGACCTGGTGATCCGCGCCTTCGCCATCATCGCGCTGGGCGGCCTCGGCAACATCCCCGGCGCGCTGATGGGCGCCGCCATCCTGGCGCTGGTCGAGGGGCTGGTCAGCACCTTCGTGCCGCAGGGCGGCAGCTGGGGCTTCGGTGTCGCCTTCCTGCTGCTGCTGCTCGTCCTCGTCGTCCGGCCCAGCGGGCTGTTCGGCAAGCAGGTGCAGGCATGAACGCGCTGGTCCTCCGATTGGGATTCTACGCCGCCATCGCAGCACCCTTCGTGGCGGTGGCGCTGGCCGAGCATGCCTTCCTGGTGCAGGTGGCGATCGGCATCGCGGTGTCGGCCATCCTGGCGCTGGCCTGGGACATCCTGTCCCGTACCGGGCAGGTATCGCTGGGCCACGCGGCATTCTTCGGCATGGGCGGCTACGGCTCGGCGCTGCTGACGCCGGTGCTGGGGCCGGTGCTGGGGTGGACCGCGGGATTGCTGCTGTGCGGGGCGGTGGCGGTGCTGCTGGGGGCGGTGACGTTGCGGCTACGGCGGCTCTACTTCACCATCGCCACGCTGTCCTTCAGTCTGTCGATCCAGGTGTTCATCCTGGTGACGCCGGACCTCACCGGCGGCTCGACCGGCATCATGCCGCCGGTGCTGGCCGGCGGCTCGCCGCCGCACCAGCTCCTGTTCATCACCGGCTGTCTGGTCGCGGCGGCGGTGGTAAGCGACGTGTTCCTGGGCGCCCGCTTCCGCCCGGCCTTCTTCATGATCCGCAACAACCCGCACCTCGCCGCCGCCTCGGGCGTGCCGGTGACGCGGCTGAAGATCCTCGCCTTCGCGGTGTCGGGCATGGTCGCCGGGTTGGCGGGGGCGTGCTACGCGGGCCTGTACGGCTACGTCATCCCGGACGACGTGTTCACCACCAACTGGAACGTGCTGCCCCTGGCGGTGACCATTCTCGGCGGCATGGACACCACGCTGGGCCCGGTGGTCGGCGCGGTGGCGCTGCGCCTCCTGGAGGAGGTGGCGCGGCACGTCGTCGGCGGCGTCGGCTATCAGGTGGTGTACGGCGCCGTCATCATCCTGTTCATCGTCGGCATGCCCGCCGGGCTGGTCGGCTTCGCCCGCGGCCTGCTGCGCCGGCGCAAGGCCCCGGCACGCTCCGACGGCGCCAAGGCGAGGCTGGCGTCATGAGCGGGCTGCGCGTGGAGGGGTGCACGGTGGCGTTCGGCGGCCTGCGGGCCATCGACAACGTGACCCTCGCCATCCCCGACGGCACGATCACCGCGCTGATCGGCCCGAACGGGTCGGGCAAGAGCACCTTCGTTAACATGGTGTCCGGCCAGATCCCGCCGGCCGCCGGGCGGATCCTGCTGGGCGGCGACGCCATCACCGGCCTGCGCCCCGACCGCATCGTGCACCGCGGCCTCGCCCGCACCTACCAGGTGCCCAAGGTGCCGAAGGAGCTGACCATCGAGGAGGTCATCTCCGTCCCGCTGCTCTACGCCCGCTCCGAACGCCCGCTGCCGCCAGGGGTGCGCGGCGCCGCCGACCTCGCGCGCTACTGCGGGCTGCGCCCGGCGGTGAGCACGCGGTGCGGTCAGCTTTCCGTCTCCGACCTGCGGCGGCTGGAGATCGCTCGGGCGCTGGCCTGCCGGCCGGACGTGCTGCTGCTCGACGAATCCATGGCGGGCCTCGGTGTGGAGGACACTGAGCAGGTGATCGCCCTGGTCCGCGAAATCCACGCCTCCGGCGTCACCGTGCTGGTGATCGAGCACGTCATGCGGATCATCGCCAAGCTGTGCCGGCACGCCATCGTCCTCAACCAGGGCCGCCTGCTGGCCGAGGGCGAGCCGCAGCGGGTGCTGACCGACGGACAAGTGCGCGAGGCCTATCTGGGAAAGGGGTTCACGCTGTGAACAGGTTCCAGGCCACCGTGGAGCGGGCCGGTTACGGCGCCCTCACCGTCATCCCCCACCTCGCCTTCGAGGTGTCGGGCGGCGAGCTGCTGGTGCTGCTGGGTCCGAACGGAGCGGGCAAGACGACGGCGCTGCGGGCGCTGGCCGGCACCGCCGACGCCGCGCGGCGCGCGCTGCGCCTGGACGGGCAGGACCTGTCGGCGCTGTCCACTTGGCAGCTGGCACACGCCGGCCTCGCCTACGTTCCGGACGGCGCGCGCTGCTTCGCCAACGCCACGGTGGAGGAGAACCTGCGCGGGGCCTTCGAGGCGTTGCGTCCGCGCGCGGCGCGGGCGGACCGGCAGCGGCGGCTCGACGGCGTGTACACGCTGTTTCCGGTGCTCAAACAGCGCGGCCCCCAGCTCGCCGGCTCGATGAGCGGTGGGCAGAGGCAGATGCTGGCCATCGCCCGCGCGCTGATGATCGAGCCGCGGGTGCTGATGCTCGACGAGCCCTCGGCCGGACTGGCGCCGAAGCTGGTGGAGGAACTGTTCGAGGCGCTCGGCCGCATCAAGGCGTCGGCCGGCTGCGCCATCGTGATGGCGGAGCAGAACTTCGCCGCCGCCATGGGCATCGCCGACACCTGCCTGGTGCTCGACGAAGGGCACGTGGCACTGGCCGGGCCGGTCGACGCGGTGCGCCACGACGAGCGGCTGAGGGTCGCGTATCTGGGATTGTGACCAACGAAAACAGCGGGAGGACGGACCATGAGACGGATACTCGCAAGCCTGCTGGCGGCCGCGGCGATGGCCGCCGTTCCCGCCATGGCGCAGCAGCCGCCCATCAAGATCGGCGTGCCACTGCCGTTGACCGGCGCGCTGGCCGGCGGCGGCAACCAGATCCTCTGGGGCATCCAGTACGCTGCCGGCGAGGTCAACGACGCCGGCGGCCTGTTCGGCCGCAAGATCGAGTTGATCGTCGAGGACACCAAGGGCGAGCCCAACACCTCGGCCACCGTCGCCGCCAAGCTCGCCACGCAGGACAAGGTCGATGCCTTCGTCGGCGGCTTCGGCAGCACGTCGGACTACGCGCTCCTCAACGCGCTCCAGCGCTTCGAGCCGATCTTCATGCACGCCGGCTCCTCCTCGGTGCGGCTGGAGGAGGCGTTCGGCAAGAACGACTGGTACTATCACATCTACATCTGGGACTATCACCGCCAGAAGGCGGCGGTGAACTTCTTCAAGAGCGTCCCGGGCGCCAAGACGCTGGCCATCGCGTATGAAGACAAGCTGTACGGCACCGACGGCTCGAAGTTCACCCAGCAGTACGCCAAGGAGGCCGGCCTGGAGGTGGTGATGAACGAGCCCTTCCGTGCCGGCACCCCCGATTTCGCACCGATCCTCAACCGGGTGAAGGGGCTGGACCCGGACATCCTGTTCATCATCGGCTATTCCGGCGACAACCTGCAGATCGCCCGCCAGGCCGGGCAGCTCGGCATCAAGCCGAAGCTGCTGGTCACCCAGGGGGCGGGCGAGAAGCGCTCCGACTACGGCCCGGCCGGCGACAACGTGGTGGTCATCGACCTGTGGTCGGCCAAGCAGTCCACCCCCGGCCTCGCCGACTGGGTGAAGAAGGCCGAGGCCAAGCGCGGCGGCGAGATCGTCTCCAGCGCCGTGCAAGGCTATGTGGCCATGCAGACGCTGATCGACGCGGCCAAGGCGGCGGGGGCGTGGGACCGCGGCAAGATCCTCGCCGGGCTGGCGTCCACGACCTTCGACACGCCCTACGGCAAGGTCGCTTACACGGCGTCGGAGATGGGCGGCAAGCACCAACTGATCACCGACAAGAGCATGATCGCCGTGCAGTACAAGCCGGACGGCGGCCAGGAGGTGGTGTGGCCGGCCGACAAGGCGGCGGGCAAGATCACCTATCCGGTGCGGTGACGGTTCAGGAGCGGGCGACGATGATATCCCTTGCCGAACGGCTGCGCCAGCCGGGCCTGATCGTGGCGCCGGGCGTGTACGACATGGTTTCCGCCAAGCTTGCCGACGCGGCCGGCTTCGACGCGCTGTACATGACCGGGTTCGGCGTCGTCGCCTCGCACCTCGGGCTTCCCGACGCCGGACTGGCGACCTACACCGATATGGTCGGCCGGGTGCGCCAGATCGCCGAGGGCACGGCGACGCCGCTGATCGCCGACGGCGACACCGGCTATGGCGGCCTGCTCAACGCAGACCACACGGTGCGCGGCTACGAGGCGGCCGGCGCCCAGGCCATCCAGATCGAGGACCAGGAGTACCCGAAGCGCTGCGGCCATACGCCCGGCCGCCGGGTCGTCCCGCTGGCCGACGCCGCCCGCAAGGTCAAGGTGGCGGCCGAGGCGCGCTCGTCGGCGGATTTCCTGATCGTTGCCCGCACCGATGCCCGCACGGCGCATGGGCTGGACGAGGCGCTGCGGCGCGGAGAGGCGTTCCTGAAGGCCGGTGCCGACATCCTGTTCATCGAATCCCCGGAGAGCGTCGAGGAAATGGAACGGATCAGCCGCACCTTCGGCGTTCCGCTGCTCGCCAACATGGTCGAAGGCGGACGCACGCCGCTGCTCGGCCGTGCCGAACTGGAGGCGCTCGGCTACAAGGTGGCGATCTTTCCGGTTGCCGGGTTGCTGGCGGCGGCGGGGGTGTTGCAGGAACTCTACGCGCATCTCAAGGCCACCGGGTCCAGCCGGGGCTGGGGGGGAACGCTCTATCCGTTCCCCGACTTCGTCCGCATGATCGGCTTCGAGCGCGTCTGGGCATTCGAGCGCACACACCCGGAAGAGGGGTGAAGGCAGACGTGCGCCCGTGATGATTTGGCTTAACCGCAAACCGTTCATCAAGCGTGCACGCGACCACGGGTCCTGATTCCTGGCGCTGAGCCGCCTTACGAGCATGGCGCTCATTCCCCGGGGCAGATGCTCAGCGAGACGCTGCCGCACTGGTAACCGGCACTGTGTTCTGTGAGGTTGACCGGAGATAGCCGTCGATCAACTCCCGCATCCTTTCCGGGCCAAAGCTTGGGTCGTGGCCGGCGTGGACCGTCCGCACCGGAAGGCTCCGCAGGCGTTCCATGGTTTGACGATACGCGTCGCGGTCGGCGCCCGGCAGGGCGTCGAGCAAAGGGCCGTCGTACAGGGTATCGCCGGAGAACAGCGTGCCCGTGGCGGCCTCCCACAGGCCGATGCCGCCCGGCGAATGGCCGGGCAGGTGCAATACCTCGAAGTGGCGGTCGCCGGTGTCGATCACAGCGCCCTCCTCGACAACGCGGGTCGGGGCGGCGGGGAGCCGGCGGTAACCGTCGAGGTCATAGCCGGCGTAGGGCAGCGCGGTGATCAGGAAGTCGCCGATCTCGTACCCGGCCTCGCGCAGTTGGCGCAGCTCGCCCGCCGGGAAGTCAGCGGAGCGCAGGCTGCGCCAGCCCTTCGGGGCGCGCAGGGATTCGGCTTCGGCGGCGTGGCACAGGCAGTCCTCCCACTCATGGTGACCGCCGACATGGTCCATATGCGTGTGCGTCGCCACCGCCAGCAGCGGCTTGTTGAAGAGATCCGACGCGGCGTGGCGCAGACTGACGATGCCCAGCCCGGTGTCGATGAGCAGGTCGAGATCGCGCCCGCGCACGTGCCAGATGTTGCACCGCATGAACGGGATGACGTGCGGTTCCCAAAGCAGCGTAACGTCGTCATCGACCTTCCGCCGCTCGAACCAGCGCCCGGCGATGGGGAGCATGAGGACCTCCGATCGAAGCCCTCCCTCCCCCCCCCCAGGGGGGGGAGGGATTGTCACCTTACGCCCGTACCGCCCGGAGCGTCGCCAGCCGCCCGCCCAGCACCGCGGCGATGCCGGCGACGTGCAGCAGCGCGGTGGCCGCCGTGAAGCCCAGCGCGTAGTGTAGCGGCTGCGCCGCCTCCGGCATCTCGGCGCCGTGGGCGTGGCCGTGGAAGACGGCGAACAGGCCGACCAGCGCCATCCCGGCCGCCACCGGCACGCGCTTGTTCAACGCCGCCAGCAGACCGAGCACCACCACCGAGGCGGCGACCGCCGCCTCGACGGCGGGCAGCGCGGCCCCGGCCATGCCCAGCGCCGCGCCGCCGGCCAGCATGGCGACAAAGGCGGCGGGCAGCAGCCAGACGCTGCGGCCGCCCTGCCGGGCGCCCCAGACGCCGACGGCGACCATGGCGAGCAGGTGGTCGATGCCGCCCAGCGGATGCAGGAAGCCGTGCGCGAGGCCGGCGCCGTCGGCGTGGCCGGTGTGCGCCAGCGCGGTGCCGGCAAGCGTGGCGGTGCAGAGGCCGGCCACGCCGGCGAAAAGCGTCTTGTTCATCGTGTGAGTTCCCCCGGTCTCAGTGGCCGTGATGGTGGTGATGGTGGCCGTGATGGTGATGGTCGTGGTCAGGGTGCGCGTGCGGCGTCTCCAGCCCGGCGCGCTCCAGCACCCCGGCCAGCGTCAGGTCGGTGACGCCGTCCGCCGACAGGTAGCGGAAGACCAGCCGCGTCGTCGCCTTGATCAACCGCCCCGGCAGCGGGTGGTAGACCAGCTCGCGCGAGCCGAAGCCCGGCGAGGCGGTGCCCACCGCGTGGCTCTCCTCGAAGCGCACCTCGACCAGCTTCAGGCCCAGGCCGCCGGGCTGCTCCAGCTCGGCGGGGATGCGGGCGAGGCGCAGGAAGGCCAGCTTGTCGGCGGCGCCGCGGAAACCCTCGGCGAAGGCTTCCTCCAGCAGATGTTCCTCTTCGTGGGTCATGGCGACGGCCCTCAGAACTGGATCGGCTTGTCGAAGATGGCCTTGTGGGCGCCCATCTTGCCGTGCGCCACCAGCGTGCCCAGCACGTCCACCACCACGCGCACGCCCAGCAGCGCCGTGATGTCCGAGGTGTCGTAGGGCGGCGAGACCTCGACCACCTCCAGGCCGCACAGGCCCTCGGCGGCGATCTTGCCGACCAGGCTCAGCACCTCGCGCGGCAGGAAGCCGCCCGGCTCGGGCCAGCCGGTGCCCGGCACGAAGCCGCAGTCGACGCAGTCGATGTCGAAGCTCATGTACACCGCGTCGGCGTCCTTCCAGGCCAGCTCCAGCGCGATCTCCGCGGTCTTGTCGACGCCCAGCTCCTCGAAGTCGCGCATGGTCAGCACGTTGGTGGTGCGGTCGCGGATGTTCTTCACCGCCTCCCTGGGCACCTGCCAGCCGCCGATGCCGATCTGCACCAGGTTGGTGGCCGGCACGTTCGGCATGTTGGTGGCGTGGAACCACGGGGTGGTGTGCATGCGCTCGTCCAGGTCCTTCTCCTGGATGTCGGCGTGGCGGTCGAAGTGGATGATCCCGATGCGCTTGGACGTGCACTGCGCCACGCCGCGCACGGTGGGGAAGCCGATGGAGTGGTCGCCGCCCAGGATGATCGGCATGGCGCCGGAGGACACCACGTGCGACACCGCGCGGGTGATCTGGTCGAAGGTCTTCTCGATGTTGGCGGGGATGGTGAAGACGTCGCCGGCATCGCACAGCGTCATCTGCTCGCGCAAGTCGACGCCGAGTTCATAATTGTAGGGCGTGTAGAGCGCCGAGATGCGGCGCATCCCCTGCGGCCCGAACCGCGTGCCGGGGCGGTAGGTGGTGCCGCCGTCGAAGGGCACGCCGATGACGGCGGCGTCGTACTTCGCCACCTCGCGCACGTTCTCCACGTACGGCGCCTTGAGGAAGGTGTTGATGCCGGCGAAGTGCGGCAGCTCGCCCCGCGCGAAGGTGGGGATGGAGCGGTCCTCGATGCTGTCGGCGCCCTGCAGGCCGTTCTCCAGGTTGCGCCTCTGCTCCTCCTCCCAGCGCGCGGTGGGGAGGTCGGCCTCGGCCATGGCGGCCTTCCAGCCGCGCGCCTGCATGATGCGGAAGTCCGGGTGGTGGAAGCGACGCTCGTCGCGCGTGCGCTGCGTACGAAGCGTGCTGGTCATGCGGTCAAGCATTGCGGGACCTTCTGTCTCTCGAGGAAATGGACGGGGATGCTGCTCGTGTCGTTGAGCGGCAGGTCGTAGGTGATGGTGGCGCCATACGCCGCGGGCTCCTGCGGGTCGTGGCGCACCTTGTCGAAGACGAGGAGGCGGGTGCCGAGCGCGAACGCCTCCTTCATGTCGTGGGTGACCATGAAGACGGTCATGCGGTCCTCCCGCCACAGGCGGGTCACCAGCTCGTGCATCTGGCCGCGGGTGGCGGGGTCGAGCGCGCCGAACGGCTCGTCCAGCAGCAGCACCTTGGGCTTGAGCGCCAGCGCCTGCGCGATGGCGAGGCGCTGCTGCATGCCGCCCGACAGCTCGGCCGGGTACTTGGCCGCGGCGTGGTGCAGGCCGACGCACTCCAGCGAGCGGTCCGCCTCCTCCAGCGCCCGCCGGCGCGCCGAGCCGAACAGCCGGCCGAGCAGCGGCGCGGCGCGGAACTCCAGCCCCAGCGCCACGTTCTCGCGCACCGTCAGGTGCGGGAAGACCGAATAGCGCTGGAACACCACGCCGCGGTCGGGTCCGGGGTCGTCCGGCAAAGGGTCGCCGTCCAGCAGGATGCGCCCGCGGGTCTGCCGCTCCTGGCTCAGCAGCAGGCGCAGGAAGGTGCTCTTGCCGCAGCCCGAGGCGCCGACGATGGTGCAGAACTCGCCCGGCTCGACGTCCAGGTTGATCCGCTCCAGCACCGGCTGGCCGGCGTACTCCTTCCACAGGTCGCGCACGGAGAGCAGAGCCATCACGCCCTCCCCGCCCGGGTCCACGGGAAGGCCCGGCGCGACAGCGCGCGCAGCCCCAGGTCCGCCGCCGCCGCCAGCAGCGTGATCCACGCCACGTAGGGCAGGATCACGTCCATCGACAGGTAGCGCCGCACCAGGAAGATGCGGTAGCCGAGCCCCTCCGACGCGGCGATGGCCTCCGCCGCGATGAGGAACAGCCACGCCGGCCCCAGCGACAGCCGCACCCCGTCGATGAGGCGCGGCAGCACCTGCGGCAGCACCACGCGCAGCACGATCTGCCATGTGGAGGCCCCCAGCGTCTGCGCCTTGACGAGCTGCTCGGCCGGCAGCTCCTCGACGCGCAGCGCCAGGTCGCGCATCAGGTAGGGGGCGACGCCGATGGCGATCAGCATCACCTTCGACAGCTCCTCCAGCCCGAACACGATGAACAGGATCGGCAGCACCGCCATCGGCGGCACCATCGACAGCGCCGCGACGAACGGGGCGAAGCCGGCGCGCACGTAGGGGATCAGCCCGTTGAGCACGCCCACCACCAGCCCCGCCAGCGTCGCCAGCCCGAGGCCGAGGGCCAGCCGGCGCAGGCTGGCCAGCGTGTCCAGCCACAGCACCACCTCGCCGGTCCGCTTGTGCGGCTGCGCGGCGAAGCGGACGATGGCGTCGCCGATGGAGGACAGCGCCGGCAGCAGCTTGTCGTTGGGGTTCTCGGCAAGCCTGAGCGCGGAGCCCGTGACGTACAGGGCCGCCAGGATCAGGAACGGCAGGGCACCAAGCAGAAGCGTGCCCAGCCGGTCCGGCCGCCGGTTGATGATCCGCCGCATGGGATCACAGCGTGCCGTCGGCGGCCATCTGCACGTAAGCGTCGTCGAAGCGCAGCTTGACGTTCTTCGCGTCGCCCAGCGTCCGGCCACCGGGGAAGGCCATGCCGACGGCGTCCGGCGTCTTGGCGCCCTCGCCCAGCAGGCCGTGCTTGAACGAGAAGCTGCGGACCAGATCCATGGTGCGGACCAGCACGTCGCTGCGCGCGAAGGCCGCGGCCTCGGTCGGCTTGTAGTACATGTGGGTGGTCTTCAGCTGCGCGTCGTAGCCGGCGAGGTCGGTGCCGGACGCCTTGGCCATCGCCGCGCGGGCGGCGCGGCCGGCCTCGTCGTCCCTGGACATCAGCGCCATCACCTCGAACCACGCGCCGACCAGCGCCTTGCCCAGCGCCGGGTTCTCGGCCAGCACCGCGGTGTTGACCACGGTCATGTCGATGATCTCGCCGGGGATCTTCGAGCTGTCGAAGACCGGGACGGCCCCCCGGGCCTTGTGGATCTCGGCCAGTTGCGGGTTCCAGGCGACCACCGCCTTGACGTCGGGCGAGGCGAAGGCGGCGACGATGTCGGCGTCCGACGTGTTGACCGTGCTGATGTCCTTCTCGGACAGCTTCGCCGTCTCCAGCGCGCGGGCCAGCAGGTAGTGGGAGACCGACAGTTCCACCAGGTTGACCTTGCGGCCCTTGATGTCGGTCAGCGACTTGCCGCCCTTCAGCACGATGCCGTCGTTGCCGTCGGAATAGTCACCGAGGATCAGCGCGGTGGAGTCCACCCCGCCCGCCGCCGGGATGGTCAGCGTGTCCATGTTGGTGATCAGCGCCGCGTCGAACTTGCCGGCGGTGTATTGGTTGATCGACTCCACGTAATCGTTGATCTGCGTGAGTTCGATCGTGATGCCGTACTTGTCGGCCCACTTCTTCAGGATGCCGCTCTCCTGCGCGTAGGGCCAGGGCATCCAGCCGGCGTAGATGGTCCAGGCCAGCTTGAAATCCTTCTTCGGCGCGGCGTCCGCCGTGCCCGTCACGCCCACCACGAGGGCGAGCGCGGTGACCCCGGCGGCAAGCCCCTTCTTCAGCCCCATCCTCAGCGACGACAGCTTAGACATCGGTACCTCCTCGGCTCCGTTGGACCGTCCGTACCGATGAGGGAAGCGTGGCGTGCCCGTCTCAGCCCGGCCGCGCGGCAGGCCCGCGTTGGCGAGCCCCCCACATCGGTACACGAACCTCCCGGGCTTTTGTCCCGCCGTGTGTCCGGCGGTGCCCCGCCGGATTGCATCTCTCGGACCAGCCGCCCCGCCGTGGCGGAGCCGGAACCCTAGATGCACATTTCCTTACGCAAGCACCGTGCCACCGCCGGAAACCTTGCCCCGCCTGCGCAGCGCGGCAGCTCAGTGCTTAGGTGGCTAAACTTTTGGCACACACCTCCATTCGAAATGCCTGATGTTTGTGCACGGGCGGTCATTCCGCCACCTTGCGGCCGAACGGCGAGTCCTCCCGCGCGCTCGGCGGCAGCTCCAGCGTGCCGGCGGCGAGCTGGTCGCGCAGGTAGCGGAAGGTGCGCATGGTCTGCGCCAGCAGGTGCTCGCCGGCGATGCGCGGGGCGTAGCGCGGCGGGTCATCGGGCGAGACGCAGGCGGGCAGCGGCTCGACCAGCGTGCCGTAGTCCACCGCGCAGAACAGCGGGAAGGAGAAGCGCTCCACCGGCGGGCTGACCACGCGGTGCGCGGTGGCGATGAAGCGGCCGTTGGTCCAGGCCTCCATCATGTCGCCGATGTTGATGACGAACGCGCCGGGGATCGGCGGCGCGTCGATCCAGCGCCCGTCGGCGTTCATCACCTGCAAACCCGGCTCGGTCGGGTAGAGGATGGTGAAGCACTCGTAGTCGGTGTGCGCGCCGATGCCCATGCCGGGTGCCGCGGCGTCGCGCGGCGGGTAGTGCAGCAGGCGGAGCTGCGAGGTGGGCTTGGTCAGGAAGCGGTCGAAGTATCCCTCCTCCAGGCCCAGCGCCAGCGCGAAGCCGCGGAACAGAACGGTTCCCAGTCCCATGGCGGCGTCGTAATAGGCGGTGACCGCCTCGCGGAAGCCCGTCAGGTCCGGCCAGACGTTGGGGCCGAGCAGGCGGTTGCCCGCGACGTAATCCGGATCGTCCGCCGGCAGGTCGCGGGCGAGGTCGAAGCCCTCCTTGCTGTCGGGCGTCGTCGTGGGGTCGTCGGAGAACACCTCCTCCCCCGGCGGCACATAGCCGCGGTGATTGGAAGAGCGGCCAATGTACAGCGCGCGCTTCGCCTCGTCGGGCAGCGCGTAGAGGCGCCGGGCCTGCGCCACCACGCCGTCGATCAGCGCCTGCCGCACGCCGTGGCCGGTGACGTACAGGAAGCCGACCTCGCGGCAGGCGCGGCCGATCTCCGCGGCGACCGCGGCCTTGGCGTTGGCGTCGCTGCGGCGCAGGGCGGCGATATCGACCAGGGGGATGCGGTCGAAGCCGCTGCCTTTGGGGATGCTGCTCATCGGGGCTCCTCCAGGGTGAAGAGGCGGGCGAGGTCCGCGCCGGGAATGGTGGAATCGTCGAGGCGCCAGACCTCGCGGCCGTCGTCGCTCGGCCGGACCAGGACGCCGGTGTCGGGATCGAAGGAGGGCGGCGCCCGCTCGAACAGCCGCCGGCCTTCCAGCCAGGGCAGCGTCGCGTGCTCGACCCTCCAGGGGGTGCCGCGCGCCGCGATGCGCCCGTAACAGAGACTGACGTCGAGCAGCCGCTCTGCCACGTCGCGCCGGCCGGCGTCCAGTTCGGGGGCGACCAGGGCGGCCAGGGACGGCGCCTCCGGCAGGGCGAAGGGGCGCGACACCGCCTCCAGGAAATGGTCGCCGACCAGCACCAGGACGCCGGTGCGCGCCAGCCCGGCGGCGTCGCGCTCCAGCCGGAAGGCGGCGAGCCGGCCGCCGCCGTCGTCCTGGCGCCACCAATGCTCGGTGTAGGGCACGTGCACGCCGTATTCGACCAGCAGGCTGCCCTGGAGGGTCAGCCGGCCGGCGTCCGGCGGCGCGCCGGGCGGCTGGACGTCGAGCGCGCGGTGCCACGTGCAGACGTCGCCGTCCAGCGCGATGGTGCCGGCGAACCCCTCCTGCGCGGCGCAGCGCAGCAGCCCCTCGTCGGTCAGGTCGGCGAAAGCGCCGGAGGGGCGCCCGGTGGGGATGCGGATGTCGGCGTACAGCGTGCGCGTCTGCAGCCACAGCACGGTGGTGGTGGCGTCGATGCGGCCGTCGGCGTGCTCGATGGACAGGCGGCGCCAGAGGCCGGTGAGGAGGGCGGGCACGCGGCTCACGACGGCTGCCCCGACAGCGTGGCGACCCCGCCGAACACCAGCAGGATGCCGGTCCAGCAGCCGGGCGACACGCGCTCGCGCAGGAACACCCGGCCGAGCAGCACGCCGACCACCATGAAGGCCGAGCTGGCGACCGCCGCCGCCGGGCCACCCTCCCCCTGGCTGCCGACGTAGAAGAACAGGTAGGCCGACGCCTCGACAAGGCCCTGCACCGCCACCACCGGCCACCAGCGCACCGGCACCGCCGGCCGGTGGCGTGTTGCCACAAGCACGGCCAGCAGGGTCAGCAGCCCGATCACCCGGCCGAACCACAGCGTCTCCACCTCGCCGTAGGCCGCCACCGCCTGCCGGCCGGTCAGCAGCGCCACGGCGAACAGGCAACCGGCGGCGACGGCGGTGACGATGGCCCGGCGGCGGTTGCGGGGATCGGCGGCGACCCGCGCGTCCGGGTCCTCGCCGGCGGTGCGCGCCACCACCACGGTGCCGAGCAGAGTCGCCGCCATGGCGGCCCAGGCCAGCGGCTCCGGCCGCGCACCGAACGCCACCTCCACCGGCACCACCAGCGCCGGGTAGGCGGCGGCGATGGGCGCCACCAGCGAGATCGGCCCCTGCGTCAGGCTGCGGTAGAACAGCAGCGGCGCCGCCATGGCGCTGATACCCGCCGCCAGCAGCACCGGCAGCGTCGCCGGCGCCCAGGCGACCGCCAGCCCGGCACCCACCCCGTACAGGCTGAGCGCCACCGCGCCGACCAGCATGAGGCCGAGCATGGCGTTGCGCGGCCCCAGCGCGCGCCCGGTGAAGCGCCCGAGGAAATCGGCGACGCCGAAGGCGATGGCGGATGCGGCGCCCCACAGGGCAGCGTTCATGCAGCGTCCCTCCGCGCGGCCGTCGGGCCGCGGCACACGAGCCGGTGCGGATCGGAGGAGGGAAACGGCGGACCGCCCGGCACAGCGCGAGGCCCGCCGCAGCGAAGGCCCCCTCCGCTCCGCGAGAACCTCCCGGGCTTTTGTCCCGCCGTGTGTCCGGCGGAGATCGCGCCGGATGGCATCCCTCGGACCAGCCGCCCCGCCGTGGCGGAGCCGGAACCCTAGATGCCCACGCGCTCACACTAGCAAACCGGATGCCAGGACCCGCGTCCGCGAAAGCCGCAGCTTTCACCGAGGTGCCGAACCGTAAGCGCACGTTTGTTGGGCATCGGCAGCGTCATTGATGCCCGATTGATCACATCAATGGGCGTCCGTGGATCAGCGCCGCTGGATTTCCGACGATGCCCGCTGTGGCATTGCCTTTGCTGATGCGCAGCGTCGCACCCGCACCGGATTCAAGCCATGCATCTCTCAGCGAAGCGTACGCGGCCATCGACAGCGCTCTGCACCCGCCTTCGCGACTTTGCGTTCCGGCTGATGTTGTCACGAGCGACGGCCCTGCATCCATGGCTGCACCATCACGGAGCCGCCCGAAACCGCCAAAGTGGCCGAGGGCCATAACGCGTTGCGCACTGCTTCGACACCACAATGGCGGAAATCAGGCTCGCCGATCCCGGTCATGGCAGTTCATGACCTGACAACGGCGTAAGGTCCTGTCGGAGTCCTACGGCCCAGCCAGCGCCGTGTCCAGCAGGTGACCGCTGGCGTAGGGTCGGAATCTGGCGCAAAGCGGACCGTCACGGGCTTCGGACTCAACGCCGCTTGCCGCTGTGCGGCACCCTGTATGGCTCTGAGTCATCAGGATGACACGGTCCAACTCGCCACCTCGAAGTGGCGCACGACATCGTCGAAATCGGCAAGCACGGCGCGCGCTTCCGGTTCGACGACCGCGGTCTGCGCGGCGTCGCCGGCGAAGCCGCGAACCGCGTCCATGCTGTCCCAAAGCGTGAGCACCAGGAACTCGGTCCCGTCCCCCGTCCCGCGGCGAAGCAGGATGGCGCCGCGGTGGCCGGGGATGGACGCAAGCGCGGGGAACACCGTGTCCCGCGCATGTCGTTCGTAGCCTTCGGCGTTCTGCGTCGTGGCGCTGCCGCGCCAGAGGCGTGCGATCATCTCACCGCACTCCCTCGAAGCCGGTTTCCGCGGCGATGCGCCGGCCGATGACCAGGCGCTGGATCTCCGAGGTGCCCTCGTAGATCTGGCAGACGCGCACGTCGCGGCAGATGCGCTCCACCGGAAAGTCGCGGAGATAGCCGTAGCCACCGAGGATCTGCAGCGCGCCGGAGCACACCGCCTCGGCGGCCTCGGAGGCGAAGAGCTTGGCCATCGACGCCTCCTTCAGGCACGGTGCCCCGGCGGCGCGCAGGGTGGCGGCGCGCAGCACCATCAGTTCCACCGCCTGGAGCGTCGTCGCCATGTCCGCCAGGCGGAAGCCGACCGCCTGGTGCTCGATGATCGGCCGGCCAAAGGTGCGCCGCTCCTTCGCATAGGCCAGCGCCACGTCGTAGGCGGCGCGCGCCATGCCGAAGGCCTGCGCGGCGACGCCGAGGCGCCCGCCCTCCAGGTGGGAGAGCGCGATGGCGAGGCCCTCGCCCTCGGCACCCAGGCGCTGGCCGGCGGGGACCACGCACTCCTCGAAGACGATGTGGCAGTGGTCCGAACCGCGCTGCCCCATGGTTTCCTCCACCTTGGCGACGCGGTAGCCGGGGGTGGCGGTGGGCACCAGAAAAGCCGACAGGCCCTTCTTGCCGGCCGCCGGGTCGGTCACCGCAAAGACCAGCGCGGTGTCGGCGCTGCCGCCGGAGGTGATGAACTGCTTGGACCCGTCGAGGATGTAGCGGTCGCCGTCGCGCCGCGCCCGGGTGCGGATCGCCGCGGCGTCGGAGCCGGCCTCGGGCTCGGTCAGGCAGAAGCAGCCCAGGTGCGTCCCGGCCGCCAGCGGCTTCAGGAAGCGCTCCTTCTGCTCCGCCGTGCCCCGCGCCACCAGCGGCATGCAGACCAGCCCGTTGTGCACCGCCATTATGGTCGAGGCCGCGCCGTCCGCCGCGGCGATCTCGGCGATGGCAAGCGCGTAGGCCACCGCGTCCACGCCGGCGCCGCCATACTCCTCCGGCACCATCATGCCCATCAGGCCGAGTTCCCCGGCCGCCGCGATGGCCTCGGCCGGAAACCGGTGCTCGCGGTCGCGCGCGGCGGCGCCCGGCGCCAGCTCCCGCCGCGCGAACTGCCGCGCCGTCTCCCGCACCATCCGCTGTCCTTCGTTCAGCATGCCGATCCCTCCCCTGCCGTGTGGTCGGGGCGGAGTGTCGGCGACGGCGGCCGGCCGGGTCTTGGCGGAAAGTGCCCTCAACCGCCGAGCCGGGCGGCGAGATGGGCCTGGAACGCCTCGGCCAGCGCGCTCGCCGGCGCCCGCGCCCGGCGGCACAGCGCGATGGGGACCACCGCGTCGCCCGGCAGCGGAACGGCGCGGATCCCCGGCTGGCCCTCGGCCGCGCAGGCCAGCAGGGTCGCCGCGCCGCGGCCGCGCCGCACCAGCTCAAGGATCAGCGGAACCGATTCGGCCTCCACCACCACCCGCGGCACCACGCCGAGGCGTCGCGCCGCCTCGTCCAAGCGGGTGCGCTGGTGGTAGCCGCGCGGGAAGGACAGCAGGGGCTGCTCCAGCAGCTCCTCCCAGCCCAGCCGGTCGCGTGCGGCCAGGGGCGAGGCGTCCGCGACGCAGGCGACCATCGGGTGCTCGGCCAGCAGCGTGGTGGCCAGCCCCTCCGGCGTGCGCCAGTCGGCCACGATGCCGAGGTCGAGGTCGCCGCGCAGCACGCGTTCACCGATCTCCTCGGCGCCGGCCTGGACGACGCGCACGCGCAGGCCCGGCCGGCCGTCGAGGAAGGAGTCGAGCACGGGCGGCAGCAGGTGCCCGGCCACCATGCCCGGTGCGCCGATCAGCAGCTCGCCCGCCTCCAGCGCCCGCACCGCCGCGACCTCCCGCCGCGTCGCCGCCACCTGGGCCAGCAGCGCGCGGCCGTGCCGCAGGAACACAGCACCCTCCGGCGTCAGTGCGACGCCGCGCCCGCCGCGCACCAGCAGCGGCCCGCCCAGGTCCTCCTCCAACCGCCGCACCGCGGCGCTGACCGCCGGCTGCGCGACGCCCAGCCGTTCGGCCGCCGCGATGAAGCCGCCGTGATCGACGACGGCCAGGAACAGCTCCACCTGACGCAGCTTCACGGGATAACCGATCCATTATTGAATGACGACTTTTAATGTATTTCATTTATCACTCTACCGTCGATATGCTTTCCTCCACCAGGACGGGGAGGGACGGATGACGGACGTGCCGGTCGGGCTGAGCCACACGCTGACCATGGTGGTGGACGAACGGGTGCTGGTGCCGGCGGTCTTCCCGGACGACCCGCTGCTCCAGGCGATGCCGCCGGTGCTCGCCACCGCCTTCCTGGTCGGCCTTCTGGAGCGGGCGTGCATCGCGGCGCTGGCGCCGCACCTGCCCGTGCACCTGCGCACGGTGGGCACGCACATGGACGTCAGCCACGCCGCCGCGACGCCGGCCGGCCTTCGCGTCAGCGCCGAGGTGACGCTGGAGGCGGTGGACGGACGGCGCCTGTGGTTCCACGTGCTGGCCCGCGACGCCGCGGGGATCATCGGCGAGGGGCGCCACCAGCGCGCCATCGTCGATCCGGAGCGCTTCCTGGCGCAGGCCCGGCGCAGGCTCGGGAGACAGGGACAGGCCGATGCCGCGCCGTGACGGACGCGACGCCACCCGGTTCTGGCGCGCCTCGCGGTGCCCCGGGCTGAGCCTGATGCACGCCGACCTCACCAGCAGCCGGGCGTTTGCCCCGCACGTGCACGAAGCGCTGGTGATCGTCGTCACCGAAGCCGGCGGCGCCCAGGTGACGAGCGGCGGTATGACGGTGCGGGCCCACCCCGGCACGCTGCTGGTGACCAACCCGGCGGAGCCGCACGCCGGCCGCGTGGCCGGGGGTGGCGGCTGGCGGTTCCGCTCCTTCTACCTGACGCGGCACGGCCTGGGCGCCCTGGCGTCCGGAATGGGGCTGGCGGTGGCGCCGCGCGTCGGCGGTCCGCTCATCGCCGACGCCGGCCTCGCCCGGCGCCTCCTGGCGGCGCACCGGGCGCTCGAGGCGGAGGACGGCCCGGAGTCGCTGCTCGACGCGCTGGAAGCGCTGTGGCGCCACTACCCGGCCGGGCGGATGCCCGATCCGCCGGTCAGCCGCGCCGTCGGCGCCGCGCTCGGGATCCTGCGTGACCGCTATGCGGAAGACCTGTCGGTGCCCGCCCTCGCCGCCCAGGTCGGGCTGTCGCCCCGCCACCTCATCCGGGCGTTCAACCGGTCGGTCGGGCTGCCGCCGCACCGGTATCTGACGCAGGTCCGGCTCAACGCCGCCTGCCGCCGGCTGCTCCGCGGCGGCGCCATCGCCGACGTGGCCGCCGAGGTGGGATTCTACGACCAACCGGCGCTCACGCACCATTTCAAGCGCTGCTACGGCATCACGCCGCACCAGTTCGCCACCGCCCTGCCCCCGCGAGGTGTTCCCGCATGACCGAGCCCCCCGTCACCCCGGACCGCATCGCCGCCACCGAGCGCCTGATCCGTCCGCACATCCGCCGCACGCCGGTGCTGAAGATGGAGGGCGCGGATCTCGGCCTCGGCCCGTTCCGTCTCGTCCTCAAGCTGGAATCGGCACAGCATTCCGGATCGTTCAAGGCGCGCGGCGCCTTCGCCAATCTGCTGACGCACCCGGTTCCCGCCGCGGGCGTCGTCGCGGCCTCCGGCGGCAATCACGGCGCCGCCGTCGCCTACGCGGCCCGCCGTCAGGGCGTGCCGGCGAAGATCTTCGTGCCGACCGTCTCCTCGCCCGCCAAGGTCGAGCGCATCCGCGGCTACGGCGCCGACCTCGTGGTCGGCGGCGACCGGTACGCCGACGCGCTGGCGGCGAGCGACGCGTGGGCGCAGCGCTCGGGCGCCCTGCCGGTGCACGCCTTCGACCAGGTCGAGACCCTGCTCGGCCAGGGCACCCTTGGCCTCGAACTGGAGGAGCAGGTTCCGGACCTCGACACGGTGCTGGCATCGGTCGGCGGCGGCGGGCTGATCGGCGGCGTGGCGGCCTGGTACGGCAGCCGCATCCGCGTGGTCGGCGTCGAGCCCGAGGGCGCGCCGACCCTGACCCGCGCCCTGGAGGTCGGAGGCCCGGCCGACGCGCCGACCGGCAGCATCGCCGCCGATTCGCTGGCGCCGCGCCGCATCGGTTCCCTCGTCTATCCCATCGTCCGGCAGCATGTGGCCGAGGTCGTGCTGGTCGGCGACGACGCGATCCGGCGGGCGCAGGAGGCGCTGTGGGCCTGTGCGCGGGTCGTCGGGGAACCGGGCGGCGTGGCGGCCTTGGCCGCGCTGCTGTCGGGCGGTTACCGGCCGCGACCGGGCGAGCGGGTCGGCGTGGTGATCAGCGGCGGCAACACCACCGCCGTCGACTTCGGACCGCCTCTGCGCTGATTGCTCTTCGGCGGTTGCCATCATCGGCAGCCCGAGCTGTCGGCTGGACCGGAGCGGTCGTCACGTTTCAGCACCGATCAATCAAGGGGACTGCCGCGCAGCGGCCGCAACACGTCCCTCCGGCGCAGGCAGGCCACCAGCACCGCCCCGGCCGCCGCCATGGCGACAATGGTGGTCAGGAACGCAGCCACGGCCATCGAGCCTCCGGACGCGGCGCCGGCACCCGTGACGCTCGCGACCACGGCCGTTCCGCCAAGCCAGCCCAGGGGCACCGCCACGGCTGCGACGGCGGCGCCCAGGAGGGTGAACTCCAACACCACAGCTTGGCCCATCGGGCGCCGTCCGATCCCGAGGACGTGCAGGATCGCCATCTCGTGGAGCCGCCGCCGCACGCTGTTGGCGACGGCCCCCAGCAGGACGAGGCCGGCCATGCCGAGGGCGATGACCGACAGGCCATCCAGGAGCCGGCGGACCTGATCGACGGTCGCGCGCAGCGTGCGCAGCACCTCGGCCGCACGCACCGCGGGAGCGTGCGGGGAGACCTCCGCCATGACCGCCTCCACGGCGGGCACAGCCGTCGCGTCGGACCAGACCGCGGCGACGAGGCTGTGCGGCGGCGGTTCGGCGGGGGGCGACAGAACGACCGGAAAATCCAGATCGAGCCTCGTCCAGTCGACGCGCCGAAGATTGCCGACCGTCGCGGTGAGCGGACCGCTCCCCAGGGCCAGAGTGATGGTGTCCCCCACCGCCACCCCAAGCCGCCGGGCCACCTGCGCGTCCATCGAGGCGAGCGGCGGGCCGTCGTACCCCGGAGGCCACCACGCCCCCGCCACGATCCGGTCCGCCGCGGCGGGGCGGTCGCGCCAGGACAGGCCCCGGTCGCCGCGCACTGCCCAGGCCACGGAGCGCGAAACATCCGCCTCGGTGATGGCGACGCCGCTGAGGCGGCTTATCCGGGCGTGAAGAAACGGCGCCGTGTCCACCCGGTGGACGCCCGGCAGGGCGGAGAGGCGCTCGCGCACGCGCCCGTCATCGTGCGGGGGAACGTTCAGGAAGACGACGGACGGCATCTCGGCCGGCAGCGTCGCCTCGACGTGCTCGACCGCCGCGGTTCCGGTCACACCCACCGCCACCAGCACGGTGAGGCCGACCCCCAGCGCGACGGCAACCGGAACCGTCGGCGCGCCGGGCCGCCCGAGGTTGGCGACGGCCAGCCGGATCACCCGCCGGCGGCCGCGCGCCAGGCGGCGGGCCGTTAGGGCAAGCCCATGCCCCAGGACCGCGAAGCCGACGGCGGCCAGCCCGGCGACCAGGATGAATCCCGCGACCGCGAGCGGCATGCCCGTCCACGCGGCGAGCACACCGGCGAGCAACAGCCCGAGAACGGCAACGGCGCCGCGGGTCCGCCATCCCAGCGGCCGCCGCGGGTTTCCCGCCGGATCCCGCCAGATCGCGGCGGGGCTGGTTTCGACCGCGCGGGCCAGCGGCGGCAGGGCGCACAGGAGCGACGCCAGGAGGCTCACCCCCGCGGACAGCAGGAGCGCCGGCGGATGAATGGCGCCGCCCGCCTCCGGCAGCCAATCGAGCGGCAGCGCGCGCGCCGCCGCCGCGGCCAGGACCGCTCCGACCGTCGTGCCGATCAGGAGCGCGACCGCGACCACGGCCAGCGTCTGCAGCAGAAAGGCTGTGAAGAGAAGGCGTGGCGGGCCGCCCACCGCCTTCAGCGCGGCAATGCTTGGCAACCGCCGGGCGAGGTGCGCCGACAGCGCACGGCTGACCCCCACGCCCCCGATCAGCAGAATGGACAGCGACACCAGGAGGAACAGCGTGCGGGTGAGCTGGACGGTGCGGTCGACACCCGGAATGCCATGGGACGCATCGACGATCCGCCATCCCGCATCGGGAAAACGGCGTTCCAGGTCGCGCAGGACGGCGTCGGACCGGGCCGCCTCCGGCAGGAGGACGCGGTAGTACCAATAGACCGGCGCTCCGGGCTCCGCGAGTCCGGTTTCCGCCAGGGCCCGGCGATCGATGACGACGCGCGGACCGAGGGAGAAGGCCCGGAAGGTCCGGTCCGGCTCATGCTCCACCACGGCACGGATCGCAACGTCGGCCGCTCCGACCCGCAGCCGGTCGCCGATGCCCAGCTTCAGTGCGTCGAGCAGATCGGCGGAGACCACCGCGCCCCAGAGCCCGTCCCGGCGGGCCATGGCGTCGCCGAGGGAAGCGGCGCCGGAGACGGCGGCCGTGCCGACGAGAGGGTATGCCCCGTCGATCGCCTTCAGCTCGACCAGGACGCGCGCGCTGCCGGTCACGGTGCCGGCGACCGGTCTCAGCTCCGCCGTTTCGCTGACGGTGCCCACCGCCTCCAGGAAGGCACGCTGCTCCGGCGACGCCGGAGCGTGGAACAGGCGCAAGGAAAGATCGCCGCCGACGGCCTCCCGCGCGGTCGCGCGCATCCCGTCGAGCACGGCACCGCTCAGGGACCCCACGGCGGCCATCATGGCGGCGCCGAGCGCCACCCCCAGGACGACGATCCACAGGCCGGCGATCCCGCCCCGCAGGTCCTGCCACGCCAGCCTCGACGCGACGCGCAGGAAGGTCATGGCGGGACCGTCATGGTCGCTGGCTCTCTCCAAGGGCGGCGATCAGCACCGGGGCGGCGCGCCGGTTATCGGCGGAGCGGGCCCGCAGGTCCTGCCACCCCCGTCCCGCGGGGCGGCGGGCGCAGCCGTGGCGCCAGTCAGGAGTTCGTCGATGCCGATCCCCTTCGCCATGGAAAAGCCGGGAGCCATCATCAGAGGCACCCAGATGACCGCGGACAGCAGGTTGGCCGCCTGGAAGCTCCGGTGAGGCATCGCCATCATCCCGGCGGTGATCGGCACGACCGGCCGCAGTGGCCCAAGAAAGCGGGCCAGAAAGACGCTCTTGCCGCCATGGCGCAGGAAGAAGCGGCCGCCCCGCTCCAGGAGGTCCGGGCGCTGGCGGAACGGCCAGGCACGCGGGACACGATCGCCGAACACCCGGCCGAGCCAATAGGACGCAGCATCCCCCAGCACGGCGCCCAAAGCGATGGCGACGTAGACCTGCCAGAAGCCGAGAACGCCGGACGCGACCAGGGCTCCGGCCGTGGCGATCAACACCATGCCCGGCACCGCGAAGCCGACGAACGCCAGGGACTCCGCGAATGCGCACAGGAAGAAGATCGCTTCGGCCCAGGATGCGTTCGCCTCGATGAAGGCACCCCAACGCGCCATGCCGTCGGCGAGTACGTTCCGTGTTGCGTGGTCCATTCAAGCTCCTCGCGAGGCGGGCCGCCGAAGGCACCTTGCCACAGAACGGCAGCACCGTGCAGTCCGGTGAGGAAGCTCAGCCTGGGCCAAGGGCCCGGAGCCCTTTGGCGTCAACCGCCGACCGCGCCAGTTCCGGCAGCGGCATGCCCCATCCGATGGCGGCGAGCCGGAGCATGCCATCCGCCTCGACCTCCTCGACCCGCCAGCCGGCATCGGTCCGCCGTTCGACGCGTGCCCACTGAAACGCCCCATCGAGGGTGGCGATCTCCTGGACGGTCGGCAGGCAGCGGAACGCCGCCAAGCGCTCCCCGTCGCTCCAGGCGGTCGCTGTTTCGCTGATCTCGATAAGGCAGATCGCATCATCGACCCAGGCCGGACCGCGGCCGAAGCGTCGGAGCGGCATGACGATGATGTCGGCGATCCGCAGATCACGGCTTCCCCGGCGGCGGCCGACCCAACTGTGCATGAGCATCCTGCCCGCTCCGCGGCCATGGCAGTGCGCCGCCAGATGACAGCTCACCTCCGTGACCGCCACGGCATGGCCCACGCTCCCTATCGGGCGCGGCACCGGCGTGCCGTCGGCCAACTCCCAACGGACGTCGCCGCCATCGTCCGCCCAGCGTGCCATCACGGCCGCGCTCATGGGCGGGTCGCGTCGGGGCGGGTGAAGCAGTCGTGCTCGCAAGCCCTCGGCCAGCAGGTAGCTTCCATCCGGCCAGCGCAGTGCCTCGCCGCCATCGACGATCTCGATGCCGTCGAACATGGCGGCCGGCACGAGGTCGTGCAGGTCGATACCGCCGCGCAGGCCGTCCGAGAACTCCAGCTGAACCTCCCCATGGCTAAAGCCAGGGGGTTCTGGGGGTGCCTGTGCCAGAACTCTCTGCGGCTCTCGCTTGCGCTACAGCATCCGCAGCCTCGTCCCGGCGGCCATCCCCCTGCAACGGACGATCCGCTCCGACGCCCTTGCGGACGTGGGGAAGGGCAAAGCCCGCCCCGCTTGCAGATTGATTGAAGCCCGACGCCGCCCGTCTCAGCAGCGGTTCCGCAGCCGCCCAGTGCGCGCGGCACTGGGAGGCGTCGAGCCGGTCCCGTTCGACGAAGCGCGCCAGCCACGCCGAGTACAGATCGCGCTGCACCCGCTCCCCATCGGCGAAGACGTGCCACCGCTGTGACAGTGGTTTCTTCACGTACTCGCCCGTATCGTGGTTGAACTGCGACAGCCGCGTCGTCCGCGTCGCGAACTCCACCACCAAAGCACCGGCACTCGCAGCCTTGCGCTTCAGCGTCGAGACGAACAGGGACGGCGCGCGACGCTTCACGCTCCGGCCGAAATTCTTCTGGAAACTCCGGTAACTCACCTTCTCCGTCTTGATGGTGTTGCCCTGCGCCAGCACGCGGTTGGCAAGTTCGCCCTGGGCGCGCTTGCGCTCGGCTGCCAGACACCGTTCCAACTCGGCCTTGGCCGCCGCCCGCACGCGGTAGCGGCGCGAACGCACCGCGATCCGCGCCCCCCGGCGGCAGCTGCCGTCCGGGTTGAAAGCGTCGGGGTTGGTGGCGCGCCGCGAACGGTCCATGGCGCGCTGGATGCGGCGGATTTGACGGTCCAGGTCGGCCACACCGGGGCAGAACGGCTCCAGCGTAGCGTCCGTGTCCGACACGGCCGCGATGGTGCTGGGACCGAGGTCCAGGCCGACGACGCCCGCGCCGACCGGCAGCCGCTCTTTGCGCGGAGCCAACCCTTCCTGCACCAGTTGCGCGCACCAGAGCGTCCGTCCGCGCACGCTGCGGCGCAGGATGCGGACGTACTTGGTCCGGCACGACAACGCTTGCTCCTGCCAGCCGTCGCGGTCGCGCGGATCGCGCAGCAGCGGCAGTGCGAGGCCGTCCCACAGCACGACCGGCTTCCCATCCTGCCAGCGCAGGCGGATCACCGCGTCGCCCTTGCCTTCGACCGAGTGCAGGCGGTTCTTTCCCTTGAAGCGGGGCCGCCCGCGCTTGCCGAAGGCGTGCATCTGCACCGCCTTGTAGGCCCGCAGGCTGGTGGTCTGGGTGTCGTGGCTGCCAAGGTGAGCACCGATCCAGCAGGCGTCGCGGCACGCCTCGGCGTGCTTCTGGATCGAGGCGGAGGAGAAGCCGAAGCGCAGCATCGTCGCCTTGAACAGCGCGGTGCGCTCCTTGCCTTTGGACATGGTGCGGGCAGCCTGCCAGTCCTTGGACTGGCGCATCTGGGCAAGGCGCTTCAGCGTCTCGTCCAGGCAGGCGTTGTAGACGTGCCGCGCCGCCTCCAGGCGCACCTCCAGCGCGCGCTCGTCCGCCGCGCTGGTGCGCAGCGGGAACTCGGCGATGAAGGACGGGGTGGATGCCCGCATGGCTCAGACGTTCTTCTGGTTCTCGATGTACTGCTTGATGACGGCGAGTGGCGCGCCGCCGACGGTGCAGACGAAGTAGGAGTTGGTCCACAGGCTGGGCAGGCGCGACTTCAGCCGGGGGAACTCCTCGCGCAGCAGGCGCGACGAGCGCCCCTTGATGGCGCGCACCAGCCGGTGGATTCCGAACTGCGGATCGCAGCCGACGAGCAGATGCACGTGGTCCGGCATGATCTCCATCTCCACCACCTCCGAACCCGTTTCCTCACACACCCCGGCGATGATCTGCTTGAGGCGCATGTCGATAGGCGGTTCCAGCACCTTGCGCCGGTACTTCGGGCACCAGATCACGTGGTACTTGCACGAATAGACGACGTTGTTGTTCAAGCGGTACCCGTCCATTCCAATTAGATAGCAGTTCGCCACCTAACGTTCCAGAGGTTTCGCCTGCCGCGAAGGCGGCGCTGTCCCCATGGCTGAAGCCAGGGGCTTGCGCGCCGCCAAGGCTCCGCTCTCGGTCAACAACGCATGAGCCCCAGTTCGTGACGGCTTCGGTAATGACCGGCGACGGCATGGCGAACCTCCCTGGGTGTCAAAGAGATTTGCTAACGCCGGGGTGGTCGTCCACTGTGATGCTCATCTGTGTCTCGTCGAATGCCGGCGCGTGTCATCCGGTCTTGCAGGTTTGCGGGCATGTGGCCAGATCGTCCGCCTCGGAGCTGCCGCCCCCATTTGCCACACCAGGCTTATCCGCTGCTGATCCAGAGCCGGCGGATCACCCGTGATTTTCCGTTCAAGACGTTTGCCGGCCGTGCGTCCGGAAGAACTCGTTGAGCACGTCGAACGGCTCCGCCTCGCCGAGGGCGTCGAAGCGTCCCTGCTCGGCCAGCATCCGCGCTGCCCGCAGGAAGCCGCCCCACGCGGCGCGGTTGAGCCCGCTGCCCAGGCTGATGCGCCGTACTCCCAACTCGGCGAGCTGCTCCACCGACAGGCCGATCGGCGAGGAGACCAGCAGGTTGAGCGGCTTCGGCCGCACGGCATCCACCGCTGCCCTGATGATGTCCGGGCTCCGCAAGCCCGGCGCGTAGAGGACGTCCGCTCCGGCCGCGGCGTAAGCCGACAGCCGGCGCAATGCCTCGTCGATCGCCGCCGGGTGGTTCACCAGCACGGCCTCGCAGCGGGCGGTCAGGAGAACACCGGTCCCCTGCAATGCCTCCGCCGCGGCCGCCACGCGCTCGACGGCGTGGTTGACGTCGTACAGCGGCTTCGACGGATCGCCCGTGGCATCCTCGACTGACAGGCCGGCCACGCCGGTGTCCGCGCAGAGCTGCACGTTGCGGGCCAGTCCCTCGCAATCATGGGCATAACCCGATTCGAAGTCGGCGTTCACTGGCAGGTCGGTTGCCTGAACGATATCGGCGATATGGGCCAGCATGTCCGCGCACGACACCGCCCAATCAGCATCGGGAAGCCCCCGCGAGAAGGCATACCCCGCCGAGGTCGAGGCCAGCGCTCGGAATCCAAGATGCTTCAGCATCAGAGCACTTCCGACATCCCACGGGTTAGGAATGACGAAGCAGCCGTCCCGGTGGAGGTCGGCAAAGGCAGCGCGGGCCTGGCGATCGTCGGCCATCACAGTCCCCCTCTGAAGCGGCAGCACAGCGTTGGCGGGCTGACCGCCACAAGGTACGCCTCCGCTCCAGCATCGTCCAATATTCAGGCCCCAGACTGAGCTGGCCCCTTTTCACGACACTGGTCCGGCCGGCCTGCGACGGCCCAGCAGTGCCAACGCCGCCTCGTCCATTCGGCCATTACAGTAGCGCGCGAGCGCCTTTCGATAGAGGGTAGCGGCCTCTTCTGCCGTCAAGGCGAACAGGGTCATGGAGGAGTGGAACTTCAGGTCGTCCGGAGAACCGAAGATCGCATGAAGCGTGCGTCCGTGCGTCGCCAGCACGGCGCGCGTCGCTTTTTCTAATCGTGGCCCGAGCACTGGATGTGTCAGATAGGCGCGCGCCTCATCAAGGGAGGCGATCCCATGGATCTCGGCTGCGGCCGAACGGCGATTTCGCTCCTCTAATAACCGGGGGGACGCTGCCGTTGCATAGAGCCCGGCGATCGTCAGATCCAGCCCGTCAGCCACGCGATGACGGTCGCCACACCAACGGTCGCCACTAAGGCGCCCCCTACGTAGGCCTGCTGCCTCCTGGCCCGGCGGCGCTCCGCCTCGCGTCGCACCCGCAGGAGATACTGCTGCTCAGGGCTGAGGAACTGACCTGTGTCGGTCGTCGACAGATCCCGCGAGGTTCTGCGGGCCGGGCGCTGCGCCGGCGGGAACGCCTTGATTCCAGACGCCACCACGGCCGGTCGAGACGATCGCCCTTTACCTGTTCGCCGCGCCCTCTGCGGTTTCTTCCTCATCGCTCTCTCCCGTGCTGAAGGGGGAGAGACATACGCCGCGCCGGCCACGGTGTCAGCCGATCCGGTTTCGTGCAACAGGGAGGTCACACCTGGACCGACGTTTTCGCCGGCTGTTTCGCTCCGCAATAAGCCGGGGGGACGCTGCCGTTGCATGGAGCTCGGCGATCGTCAGTACCTGTTCGCAGCAGTCACGCGCCGGCCTTCTGGAGAGCGAGCCGCTTGTGGCGCCGTGCGAGGATCGCGATGAAGGCGATTTCGACGAACGCGACGAGGTGCTCCTTCGTCCGTTCGACGATGGTGTTCAATCGCCGGTAGCGGGTCATCCAGCTGAAGGAGCGCTCCGCCACCCACGCGATCTCGGTGGGGATGAACACGCCGTCGCGGCCGCGGGCGATCGGCTGACTGTGATGCCGAGGGCAGCGGCAGCATTGGCCAGGCGTTCGCCGCGATAGCCGAGATCGCCGATGGCTGGTCCTTGGAGCCCGCCTCCCGCGAGCTGGCGCAGCACCGGCACGATGCCATTGGTGTCGTGTACGTTGGCCGGCCTGGCGTCGATCGCCCGCGGGATGCCGTACGTCTCGACGGCGATGCTGACCTTCACGCCGCGGATCCTCTTGCCGCCGTCCACGCCGCGCGCAATGCAGTTCGGCGCCGAGGGGCAGGTCCGGCTGTCGATCACGACGGTGCTCGGTTCCGCGGTATCGCCGCAGGCCAGCCGCCGCGTCCGCCGGAGCCGGTCGCGCAGGCGGCGCCCCAGCCCGAGCCGCGTCCAGCGGGCGAACATCGACGTCCGGGAACGCGTCCCAGGACGCGGGCGTGGTGCTTGCGGGACGAACGGCAGTGCCCATGGAGTGCACATCCAAGCGGCCCGAACCAGGGCCGCAGACCTACCAGACCGCACCCCGCTCGGCATCGGCTGGGACGCACCTGCTACGAACACATTCTGAGGGCGTTCCAGTGCGGCGCCGTCCTCGATGTCGAGAACCTCTTCCAGGAGGCCTGACGGTCGCGGCGTCGCTGCATACCTCGTCCGATGCCTCTTCTCTACCCTTAGGAGGATCACCCGAAACGCCGCCATGCTTCATAAGATCACTGTTATATTAGGCATCGCCGACGGAGACGTGGGAGACCCGGGATGCCAGTCTACCGCCGCCTGCTGCTCGTGCTGCTCGCTTCCATGGTCCCGCTATTCGCCATCGAGACCATCAATCATGCCGACCTCCGGACCGAGCGCGAGGAGGAAATCCGTCAGCAGACGCTGCGGCTGCTCGATCTGCTCAGGAGCGAGCAGGAGCGGATCGTCGCGGACGTCCGCAACGTCCTCGTCACGGTCGCCGAAACCGGGATCGCCGCGGGCGGGTTCTCCACCTGCCAAGCCACCATGGAGCGTCTGGGACGGCGTTTGCCCAGGCATCTGACGATCGAGGCCGCGGACGCCACGGGACTGGTGCGCTGCTCCACCGACGCGCGCGCAGTCGGCGTCTCGGTGGCCGACCTCCCCAGCTTCCGGGACGCTTTGCGCTCCGACCAGGTGGTGCTCGGCATCGCAGAGGCGGGGCCACGACGCGGCGGCGAGGACGCATCCGTCCTGCCCTTCCGCCTGGCTGTCGGCGGTTCGAATGGGGTGCCGGCGGGAGTGGCGACGATCCTCCTCGACATGCGCTGGCTTGAGACCACCTTGACGGGCAGGCCGATGCCGTCGAACGCCGCGATCTTGCTGACGGACGGTGACGGCACTGTGCTGGCGCGGGCGCCGGTCCGTCCGGGCTTGGTCGGGTCCCGGCTGCCCGAGCACTATCGCGTCTTTCTCGAGGGCGACCGTCGCGCCGTGGTCGAGATGCCGGGCTTCGACGACGTCCTGCGCGTGATCGCCTACGCGCCGCCGGCCGAGGGCGCTACGGGCATGATGCTGGCCGTCGGCCTCGACAAGGAGGCGGCCATGCGGCCGGTGGACCTGGCGGCCCTGCGATCCCTCGGGCTGTTCGCCGGGGTGCTCGTCCTCTCGGCGGCCGGCGCCGCGTGGGGGCTGCGCGGCTTCGTCCAGGCCCGTGAGCGGGCGGATCGGGCGACAGTCAGGATGGCCAAGGTGCTCGAGAGCACCACCGACGCAGTCTTCGAGCTCGACCGCGCCTGGCGCTTCACGTTCATCAACGACCGAGCCCGGACGCTGCTGCCGGCGGAGGGCGACCTCGTCGGCCAGGATTTCTGGGATGTGTTCCCGGAGATGCGCGACACGCCGGCCTGGGCGGCGTTCCACGAGGCGATCGAGCGCCGGGTCCCGGTCGAGTTCGAGATGCAGGGGCCACACAGCGGCCGCTGGTACGCGGCCAGCGCCTTCCCCTCGGAAGGCGGGATCGCCGTCTACTGCCACGACATCAGCGCCCGCAAGCAAGCGGAGGAGGAGCGTGACCGTTTGATGGCCGAGCTCGAGGCGCACGGGCGGGAGCTCGAGGCTCAGCGTCGGCTCCTCGAGGCCGTCCTGCGCGCCGTCCCCGTCGGGCTGCTCGCGGTGGAGGCGCCCTCCGGCCGCCTGCTGGTGCACAGCGACGCCACCGAGCGCATGATCGGGCATCCCGTCTTCGCGGCGGTGGACGTCACCGACTACGCGCGCCACGGCGCCATCCATGCCGACGGCACGCCCTACCGTCCCGAGGAGTATCCGCTCGCCCGCGCCCTGCTCGCTGGCGAGGACGTGCACCTCGAGGAGATGCTCTACCGGCGCGGCGACGGGCGGATCGCGACCTTCGCGGTCAGCGCCCTGCCGGTCCGCGACGAGCACGGCGCCATCGTGATGGCCATCAACGCCTTCGTCGACATCAGCGAGCGCAAAGCGATGGAAAGCGCTCTGCGCCACAGCGAGGACCGCCTGAACCTGGCCCTCGAGTCTGCCCAAGCCGGAACCTTCGAATGGGACATCAGGGCCGGGAGGATGAACTGGTCCGCCCGGGCCTACCAGCTGTTCGGCCTCAACCCGGACCGCGACGAAGCGACCTACGCGACGTGGGAGCGTGTGGTCCACCCCGAGGATCTCGGACCGGTGCTGGAATACTTGCCGCAGCGCTTCGCCGAGCGTCGTTCCGACGCCCAGGTCGACTACCGCGTCGTCCACCCCGACGGCGCCGAGCGCTGGATCGAGCTGACCGGGCGCATCACCTACGACGAGCGCGGCGAGCCGGTGCGTATGGTCGGCCTGAGCATCGACGTCACCGAGCGCAAGGCCGTGAACGAGGCGTTGCGCAAAAGCCGCGAGCACCTGCGCCTGACGCTCGCCGCCGCCGGCGCCGGCTCATGGGAATGGGAGCCGCGGACCGGGCGCTGGACCTGGTCGGAGGCGATCTTCGAGCAGCGCGGCCTCGACCCGGAGCGCGACACGCCGTCGCAGGAGCTCTGGATGTCGGGCTTCCACCCCGACGACCGTCCGATGATCGAGGAGATCGTGCGGCGGGCCTTCGTCGAGCGCCGGGCGGCGTACACGGCGGAGGTCCGCGTCGTCCATCCGGTCCGGGGTGTCCGCTGGATGCTCACCATCGGCGGTGCCCGCTACGGCGCCGACGGCCGGCCCGAGCGCCTGCTTGGCGTCTGCATCGACATCACCGAGCGTAAGGCCGCGGAGGAGGAGATGGGGCGGAGCCAGCAGCGGGTCGATCTCGCGCTGGCGGTGGCGCGGGCCGGCACCTTCGAGGTCGATTGCGCGGGCGGGACGTCGGTCTGGTCCGATCAGACCTACCGGATCCTCGGTCTTGATCCAGAGCGGGACGCGGCCAGCTTCGACACCTGGGTGGCGCTGCTGCATCCCGAGGATCGCGACGAGGTCCTGGCCACGCGGGCCCGCGCGCTCGCCGATGGCCTGCTTGATCTCCGGATCACCTACCGGATCATCACCCCGGCGGGCGAGGTCCGCTGGATCGAGGCGTCCGCCCACGTGACCTACGGGGAGGACGGGAAGCCGCTCCGCCTGACCGGCATCGACGCCGACGTGACGGAGCGGCGCCGGATGGAGGCGGAGCTCCGCCGGGCCAAGACGGCCGCCGAGGAGGCCGATCGTGGCAAGTCGCGCTTCCTGGCGGCGGCGAGCCACGACCTGCGCCAGCCGCTGCAGTCGCTGTTCCTCTTCGCCGCCGGCCTGCACGGCCACGTGCACAACGAGCGCGGCCGCAACGCCCTGTCGATGATCGAGCGCAACCTCGACGCGCTCAAGGGGCTGCTGGACAGCCTCATGGACGTCTCGCGCCTTGACGTCGGGGCGATCCGGCCGAGCATCGAGGACTTCGTCGTCGGTCCCGTCCTCGACCACATCGGCGCCTCGTTCGCGCCGATCGCGCGGGCCAAAGGGATCGATCTCGAGGTCGGCGGCGCGTGCGAGATCGTGGTGCGCAGCGACCGCCATCTGCTCGGCCGCATGCTCCGCAATCTCGTGGAGAACGCCATCAAGTTCACCGACGCCGGCACCGTCCGGCTGCACTGCCACGCCGACGCGCGGCTTGCCCGCCTTGAGGTCGCCGACACGGGGATCGGCATTCCGCGCGAACAACAGGAGCGCGTGTTCGAGGAGTTCCATCAGCTCGCCAACCCGGCCCGCGACCGCGGCCGCGGTCTCGGCCTCGGACTCTCCATCGTCCGCCGCCTGTCGACGCTCCTCGAGCACCCCGTGTCCGTGCGCTCGGAGCCCGGCCGGGGGACGGTCTTCACCGTGCTGGTCCCTCTGGGCGAAGCGCGGAGCGTCGCCCCGGCGCTGGCGCCGAGCACGGTGCCGGTGAACGCCGGCGGGCGCTTGGCGGTGCTGGTGGACGACGAGCCCGACGTGCTGTGGGGGCTGCGGGAGATGTTCCGCGACTGGGGCTACGAGGCGGTGGTCGGAACCTCGATCGCCCAGGCGCTCGAGCGCTTGGCCGAGGACGGCCGGACCCCGACGGTGATCGTCGCCGACTACCGGCTTGGCGACGAAGGGACCGGTCTCGATGCGGTGCGCCGGATCCGCGAGCGCGCCGGCGGCGCCGTCCCGGCGGTGATCCTGACCGGCGAGACCGCTCCCGAGGTCCGCGAGGCGGCGACGCAGGCGGGTGTGGGGCTGGCGATCAAGCCGGTGACGCCGCGGCAGCTGCACGTGGTTCTCCGGCATCAACTCGGCGATGTGGCTTGACCAGGAGGATGCCCAGCCCGGTTCGGAAGCGTCCTGGGGGCTCCGTCAGGTGTCGCGCCAAGCCTGAACGGTACCGTCAAGTTCGGGCTGGGCGGGATGCGCGGGTGACGGTATAGGGCCGCTATGACGACGCGTTCCGATCCGATGTACGCTGGCTACCGTTTCCCCGCCGCGGTGATCAGCTACGCGGTGTACC
>Ga0196970_1000297_pt1 | contig 68069 bp, 61 predicted proteins | sample S1v_513CmetaG_FD_148672 | JGI IMG/M metagenome (GOLD analysis project Ga0196970, IMG submission 148672) | Soil microbial communities from Anza Borrego desert, Southern California, United States - S1+v_5-13C | ecosystem: Environmental > Terrestrial > Soil > Desert | place: USA: California...
AGCGACTGGGCGACCGCGAAGGCGGCGCCGTCGTCCACGGCATCGGCGACCTTGTAGCCGGTGGTGACGCGCTTTTGGACCTTGTTGAGCTCGCTGACCGTGTTGTTCAGGCTCTGCAGGGCGACGAGGGCGCTCTGGTTGGTGTTGACCGAATTGACCATGACTGCACTCCTTTTGGTAGGGACAAGCCTGTTTTAGGCTTGGTTGGAAGTGTAGGGACCTACCTCTTTCGAGTCAAATGATTTCTATCGATTGGGGTAGGGCGCTGGGTGTGATCGCGGTTATTCCTAGCTCAGAAAGTTGACGAGAGAGAACTGGCGCATGGAGGCGATGATCTGGAAAGTCGACTGCAATGCAGTGTCGGACAGCTTCAATTTCGTTGCGACATCGGCAATATCGACGTCTTCAACTTTCCCAATCTCGTCTTCGAACGCCGAGGCGATGGATTCATGCTTGTTGCTGAGTTGTTTCAGCTCGCTGCGCACGAGGCCGAGGCGCCCGGTCTCGTTGGCGAGGCTGGTGATCGCCGACCGCCCGGCGGCGGCGCCGGCTTTGCGGACCTCGTCGTACGCCGCCTGGTTGCCTGGCTCGTACGTGAGGTTGGCGGCCGTCGACAGGGCGTAGAGCATGTCCCGGAACACCGGCGCATCGGCCCGCAGTCCGTAGGAGACGTCACGGTTGACGTCCACACGCGCCTTCAGCGGCGCTCCGGCGTATTGCAGCGTGGTCGAGAAGGCCGCCGGATCGGGGGCAACCGGGGGAGTCTGCGCATAGCATTGTGCCGGGTCGTACAGGACGGCCTGCATGGCCGTAACCACCGAGGCGCCCGTGACCGCGGGATTGGCATACTGGCTGATCTCCGACGCGAAACGGGCGGAAAATTCATCGAGGTTGCGGACGGGTGCCCTTTCCAGGTCGTTGCCGGCGAACACGTAGCGTCCCTCCACCTGCGTGTTCAGCAGGTTTTCCAGCTCCTTCAATCCACGCTTGCCGATTTCGTTGATGAAGGTGGTGTCGGTCGTCAAATCGCCGTCGAGCTTGGTGTATTCGTCGCGCAATTCATCCATGATGACGCTCATGCGGCTCATCGCCGTATCCATGACGCTGGCCCGCAGCTCGATCGAGTCGATGTTGCTCTGGTACGTCTGGACGTGCTGGAGCACCGCGCGCACGTTGACCGAGTGGCTGGCCTGGGAGCCGAGGTCGCCGAGCGTGGTTCCCTTCTTGCCGGTGGCCGCCTGGGTATGCAGCTCTAGCTGCTGCGCCTGGATCCGCTGGGTTTCGAACTGCATCCGCAGGAACTGCCCGTAGCTGGAAATGCTGGTCATGGCTCATCGTCCTCGTGATTAACGGACAGCGGCTAACAGCTCGTCCATGAGCTGCTGGGAAACTTGCAGGATCTGGGCGGAAGCGGCGTAGGAGCGCTGGAGAATGGTCATCTGGGCCATTTCGGTGTCCAGGTTGACGCCCGACATGTTGCTGACCTTGCTCTCGAGCGCGGTCGTCAGCTCTTCGGTTTGCGCCTTCATCGCCGTGACGTCGGCGCGCATCTGCCCTTGCGACACCACCAGGCTCCGGATGTAGTCGGCCAGATTCATGGTGGCGGGGAGGCCGGTGCCGATCTTGGCGAAGGCGTCCGGTCCCAGGTTCGACGTCCGGAACGGCGCATGGGGCGAGCCGCCCGCATCGGCGCTATTGCCGAACGCGTAGTTCAGGATGTTCATGATCCGGGAATTCGCGACGGCCATGTCCGGCGGCGACGCGGGGGGGCCACTGTCGCCATATCGGACGAACTCAGGGTTATCGGTGGCGGCGGCGGTGACCTGGATGCTTGCGGCGAACCCCACGTAGCCGCCGAGCACGTCCTGCGGAACCCCGCCGTTTCTGTCGGTGAACAGGGTCATGCCCTGCGCTTCGAAGCGCTGGGCCATCTTTTGCGCGAACTCGTCCATCTGCGCCTGGAGCTTCGGCAGCGTGGCGTCGCGCAGGTCCAGGAGCGCGCCGATCGTGCCGCCGCCGAGCACAGAGGTGACGTCGCGCCCGCTGCCGCGGAGGGTGATTCCGGAGATCGTGCCCGGCGGCGAGGCGCGGTAGTACGAGTCGTGGTTGAGCCGCTCCGGCACGAAATCGAACTGCTGCACCGTCCGCTCCACCAGCGTCTGGCCCGAGCGGGTCATGACGATCATCCGGTTGTCGGTCGTGCGGACGGTCGAGACGTCCATCAGCTTCCCGAGTTCCATCATCTCCTGATCGCGCAGGTCCTCCAAATCGGCCGTGCTCCGACCCATCTGGGTCCCCTCGACGATCTTATCGTTCAACTCGCCGATTCGGCGCAGACGGCCGTTTATGTCCTGTACGGTGCTTTGGATGTCGTCCTGCGTCTGGTTGCGCAGGTCCAGGATCTGCTGGGAGACGGAATTCAGCTGCGACGCCAGCGAATCGGCCTGCGTGATGACGTCCAGCTGGGCGCTGCGCTGCTCGGGCGTCGCCGACAACTTCTCGAACGCCGTCTGGAACCGGGTGAAGGCCGAGGCCAGGGACGTCTCGTCCTCGGGACGCCCCTGAAGCTGCTCGATCCGCGCCAGATAGCTCTCGGTGACGTCCTGGCCGGCCAGGGTGCCCCACTGTCGGCGCAACTCCTGCTGGAGATTCGCATCGACGACCCGCTCCAGTTCAAGCGCGCGCACGCCCGCGCCGGTGCCACCGACGATGGTGCTTTCCTGCGGCAGCACCTTGCGGGTGTAGCCGGGCGTCTGGGCGTTGGCAACGTTCTGCGACACCGTATCGAAGGCGCGCTGCGCAACCCTCAGGCCGCTGAGCGCATTCATGATGCTGAGGTTCAGTGTCATTGAACTGCTCCGGTTGAGCGGGACGCTTGCACACGAGATTCGTCGTGTCGGTAGCAAACACCGGGCCAGACGGAGCAATCATTGATTTTCAACAACTTAGATGATGGCGCGTGGGCATCCCGGCGAGATTTGACCGGCAAGAATTGCCGATGGCGGCAAGATCGCCCCAGTCGACGGGAGGCACTCAGACGCTGGCGCGCACCCGCTCGGCGACCTCGGACACCACACCATGAGGCCATGACCGGCCGAGGGAGGGGTAGACCGGCTCCAGCGACGGGTGGAGCGGATCGCGACCCGCGAGTGGGGCGACCCAGCGGCCGTTCCCGACGAGCAGGGTACGCACACCCAGGGCGCCGCCCAGCATGGAAATCCACGTCGCGGCCGACACCACCAGATCGAGAGACGCCATCACCGCGGCGACGTCGTGGACGCCGTCCCACAGGTCCAGTCCTGCCAGGACATGCACCGGGATGCCGAGTGCGTCATGGGCCTGCGCCACATCCTCGGTACAATCGCCATGCTGGAGGCAGATGAACTGCGCCGGACGGACTCGCAGGATGGGGGCCCAGTCGGTCAGGGACAGGTAGTGCTGTCCGCGCCCGCGTGCCGTCAGGGGGGAACGCCAGCAGATGCCGATGCGCGGCCCGGGCCCCAGAGCGTCGAGTCGGGTCCGCCACAATGCGACACGGTCGGCATCAGGGCGGAGGACGGGGGGATGCCGCCGCCCGGCGACAGCGTCCCACAACAGGCCGGGAAGGCTGCCGACATCTATATGATAGTCGGCGTCCGGTGGACCGGACCGGCTGGTGCCGAGCGCGTGCCAGCGGCCGTCCCGCTTCTCGACCTGCAGCGGCTGCACGGCGACGCCGGGCAGGCTCTGCCGGACCAGCGGGACGAGCTTCGGCGCGACTTCCAGGGTTACCCGACCGGACCGCTCCGCGACTTCCCGGACAAGGGGCAGGAACCAGATCTGGTCGCCGATGCCCTGCTCGCCCATCACGAACAGATGGCGGCCGCCCAGCGGCTCGCCGGTCCAGCGAGGGCAGCCGACGGTGCGGGCGACTCTGTTAGGCCGGTCCGGATGGCGCCGCCACTCGAACTCCGCCCAGCCGGCCGCGAAGTCGCCGAGCGCCAGCAGCGAGCGCGCCCGATTGAAGTGGAGAGAGGGATCGTCCGGCTCCAGCGCCCCGGCCCGTCGCAGCACCGCGACGGCCTCCGCATGGTCGCCGTCCACGTCCAGGCACTCCGCGAAGTTGGCGTAGGAGGCCGTGCGCTCCGGCTCCAGCGCGATGGCCACGCGGTAGGCCGTGCGTCCCAGGGGCGCGCGTCCGGCCGCATAGGCGGCATTGCCGAGACCCGCCCAGCAGGGCGCAGCACCGCCCCAGCGCGCCACCATCGCGACGAACTCCCGGATGGCGTCGTCGAAGCGGCGGAGATCCGTCAGGCAGCCGGCCCGGTTGTGCAGCACGGGCAGGGCATCCGGCAGCGCCTGCGCCAGAGCGTCGTAGATGGGCAACGCCTCGGCGTTCATCTCGAGCGAACGGAACAGGCCGGCCAGCTCGAACAGGAATTCGGGGTCGTCGGCATGATCCGGCAAGGCGCGCTGAAAGGCGTCGAGGGCGCCGTGCAGGTCGCCCGCCGCGCGGCGCTCCCGCCCGAACGCCACCGGATCGGGCATATCGCCGGACACCATCATGGGACTTCCTCCGCCCCTGGTCAGGACGTCACGAACCCGTCGTTTTGCACCTGACCTGCCGAGATCCCGGTCAGGGTTAGGCTCGCATCGACGAGGGTTTCCGATATGATCTGCGCGCTGTCGCTTCCGTCGCCGGCGGCCAGCGACTTCAGGTCGGTTACGGTGATCATGTCCGGACTCTCCTGCGTCACACGGCAGACTCCAGCCGGTAACCGTTAACTTTACGTGAGCATTCGCTACAAATCCTTTCGGCAGGACAGCACTCCGCGAGGGTGTCCGTCGACTGCAAAAATTGCCCACATGGGGAAAAACTTGCCGAAACTGGCTACCGCTTCCGGCGCGGCACGCACGCCAAGGGGAGGCCAGTCCGAGGCCTCGGCTGCCGAGACCGGCTGGAAAACGGCCAATTCGCTGGGGAAACGCGACTTGGCACGATGCTTGCTTAAGCTGGTTCGGACAAGGACCAGGTGCCAAGCCACGAAAGCAACAGGTCATGCAGATGATCTTCGTATCCTCATCCCACGGCAGCCTTCGCCCCCGGCGAAGCCCGTTGGTCGAGAGGTCGACCGGATGCAGCCGCCGGGCTCCATCCCATGGATGGCGCTCTGATCCTCGGAATTCTGAGATTTGTCACAGCCGCGGCGAAACGTCCGCGCCCTAACTCGCCGAAAGGAGTGCAGTCATGGTCAATTCGGTCAACACCAACCAGAGCGCCCTCGTCGCCCTGCGGAGCCTGAACAACACGGTCAGCGAGCTCAACAAGGTCCAAAAGCGCGTCACCACCGGCTACAAGGTCGCCGATGCCGTGGACGACGGCGCCGCCTTCGCGGTCGCCCAGTCGCTGCGCTCGGAGAAGGGCGCCATCGAGGCGGTCAACAGCCAGCTCAACGTCGCCAAGGGCAACGTCGCGGTGTACACCTCGGCGGCGACCAGCATCTCCGATGCCCTGGGCCGCGCCCGCGCGACCCTGACCAAGCTGGCCGACGAGAACACCACCAGCGACATGCGCAAGAAGTACATGGAGGACTTCACTGAGCTGAAGGGCGAGGTCCAGAACTATATCGCGGGCGCCAAGTTCAACGACAAGAACCTGCTCAGCGGCTCGACGACCTCGATCACGGTGATCGCGAACACCGACGGAACCCAGTACACCATCGGTTCGGGCGGCAGCTTGGCCATGTCGGCGGCGATCGTGTCGGCCTTCAACTTGACCGCGGGGGCGACGGCGAGCGCCGCGAGGACGTTGCTGACCGGCAAATTCAAGAATGCGGAGACGAAGGCCGGTGACGTGCTGAACAGCCTGGGTGCCGATACCCGGCGCCTGGATGCGCAGATCAAGTTCAACAGCAGCCTGGCCGACGCGCTGACGACCAGCCTGGGCGCCATCGTCGACGCCGACCTGGCCAAGGAAAGCGCCAACCTGCAGGCCCTGCAGATCAAGCAGCAGCTCGGCGCCCAGACCCTCGGCATCGCCAACTCGGCCCCGCAGGTCCTCTCCAGCCTCTTCCGCGGATAAGACGTCCAGACGAGGCGGCACCCTGACAGCCCTCTGCGCTCCCGAAAGGGAGCGCAGAGGGCTGATTTGCGTCAACGGGTCGGATTGCCCGAAACGGCAGTGCCCCCGGTGCCCGCCGCGATTCCATCCCTGCGCACGAATGCGCTCCCCCGTTGCGGCCGGACGCTGTTCCGGAACCTTGGCGGTCGCGGCCCCCTCCGGGCTTGGCGACCGGGCGCTGAAGCCACACCGACCGAATTTACCCAGCGCGTGGGAAACTTTTGCCGGCTCCTTCGGGAGGGCCACGGCAATCCTTACCAAGCAAGGTCATCCTGGGACCAGCCACCTGGGCCAACCCTTTGAAAACAGCCGCTTCTTGTGTCTGGCACGCCCCTTGCTTTGTCACCAGCAGCTTTCGCCACGGTGTGCGTGGTAACAGACATATCTGCGGGGGTGTTCCATGAGCATTTTCGGTGCGATGACGACGGCCGTGGCGGGTCTGACCGCTCAAGCCCGTGCACTGGGCAACCTGTCCGACAACATCGCGAACTCCCAGACCATCGGCTACAAGCGCGTCGAGACCACTTTCCAGGATCTCGTGACGCAGTCGACGGCCGACCTCCACAGCCCCGGCGGCGTCCGCGCCCGCCCGAGCTACACCAACAGCGCCCAGGGCCCGATCCAGCAGACCGAGAACCTCACCAACATGGCCATCTCGGGGAACGGCTTCTTCATGGTGAGCCGCGGCACCGACGGGCAGAGCGACGTGAGTTTCGACAGCGTGCCGTACTACACCCGCGCCGGGGACTTCTCCCTGGACCGCTACGGGTACCTGCGCAACAGTGCGGGCATGTTCCTGAACGGCTGGGGGCTCGACGCCACGGGCGATATCGAGCGCGGCGCCTTGGCGCCGATCCGGATCCAGCAGCTTATCGACAACCCGACCCCGACCCAGAACATCACCTTCTCGGTCAACCTGCCGCAAACGCCGCCGACCACCAAGCCGCTGCCGCCGCAGACGGTCACCATCATCGACGCCACCGGCACCGAGCGCCAACTGGAGCTGAACTGGCGCCAGCAAGCCCTTGGCGACTGGCGACTGTCGATTGATGCACCAGGCAGCACACTGCCGGTCACCGCGGGTACCCTGCCAGGCATCAACGATCAGAGCGTGGGTACGCCATTGCAAACGCTGGCCGGCGTCACCGCGGTGCCGCAGGTGAGCACCGCGACCATCGGCGCGGTGACGCCGGGCACGCCCTATTCGCTCACCGTCAACGGTCAGACCTTCAACTACACCGCACAAACCTTCGACACAGCCGCTACGGTGGCCAACAGCCTGTTCAGCCAAATCAACGGTCAGGCGCCGGGCACGGTGAGCATCTCTGGCAACACCCTGACGCTGAAGGGTGACGCGCTCGGCAATGCCTTTACGCTGTCGGGTTTGCCAGCCGCGTCGGTCACCACTGCCACGACGACGCCAGCGGTCAAGGGAGTCCAGCAGGAGATGTTTGTGCCGATGACCGGCACCGCCGGCGATATCGGCGACACCTACTCGCTGACCTTCCCCGGTCCGCCGGCCCTGTCGCTCGCTTACGCCACGGACGGCACGGAAGCGAATATTCAATCCATCGCCGAGCGCTTTGCCTTGCTCATCAACTCGAACGCTGCATCGCCGGTGACGGCCTCGGTCAGTGGCAGCGGTCTGAAGCTGGTGGCAAAGACGGCAAGCGGCACCTCCGTATTGCCCACCGCCACGCCGGTCTCGATTACGCTGAACGGCGTCGCCGCGGTGCCGCAGGTGAGCACCGCGACCATCGGCGCGGTGACGGCGGGCACGCCCTATTCGCTCACCGTCGGCACTCAGACCTTCAGCTACACCGCACTGGTCGGTGACACACCCGAAATGGTGGCCAATGAACTGTTCGACCTAGTCGACGGTGAGGTGCCGGGCGTGACAGTGAGCGTCGATGGCGACACCCTGACGCTGAACGGTGACGCGCTCGGCAATGCCTTTACGCTGTCGGGTTCCGCGTCGGTCACCACTGCCATGACGACGCAAGCGGTCAAGGGAGTCCAGGAGGAGATGTTTGTGCCGATGACCGGCACCGCCGGCAATATCGGCGACACCTACTCGCTGACCTTCCCCGGTCCGGCGCCGCAACTGTCGCTCGCTTACACCACGGACGGCACGGAAGCGGATATTCAAGCCATCGCCCAGCGCTTTGCCGACCTCATCAACGGGAACGCTGCATCGCCGGTGACGGCCTCGGTCAGTGGCAGCGGTCTGAAGCTGGTGGCAAAGGCGGCAAGCGGCACCTCCTTATTGCCCACCGCCACGCCGGCCTCGATCAACGGCAGCCTGCCGCCGTACGTGCACCTTAAGTTCGATGGCGGTTTGCTGTCGGCGATGGACACCGCCAAGGTTGGTATTGGCACGGCGACCGTGCCGCCCAACCAAAATACCGGGGACCCGGCCTATATCGAGTTCCAGGTCGACTACGGCAACGGTCCGCAGACCGTGAGGCTGAACTTCGGTCAGTTCGGCGAGGGCAACAACGGCCTGACACAGTGGGCCGGCGTGGCCATCGAGCCCTACACCCAGACCCAGGACGGGTTCACGCGCGGCGCGTTCCGCGGGGTGGAGGTCAGGGAATCCGGTGACATCGTCGCCAACTACGACAACGGCCGCAGCCGTATCCTGGCCCGCGTCCCGGTGATCCAGGTGACCAACCCCGATGCGTTGCAGAAGGTCGGCAACAACGCGTTCGCGATGACCCGCGAGGCGGGCAGCATCCGGGTCGACGATGCCGGCGCGAACGGTGCGGGCGGCCTGTTGACCAGCTCGATCGAAGGCTCCAACGTGGACATCGCGCAGGAGTTCACCAAGATGATCGTCACCCAGCGCGCCTACTCGGCCAACACCAGGGTGGTGACGACGTCCGACGAAGTCCTGCAGGAAACCCTTGGCATGAAGCGGTAATCCAGCCTGAATCGGGGTGTCGGGCGGTCGCCGTAGCGCGATCCCCGCCGCCCCGAACCCGTTTCCTCCTCCCGGTGGTTCGTGCTCGCCTTCAGCTTGTGCAAGCCGCGATTTCGCCGTATATTCCTCCTTTGGAGGGCTTTAAAAATGGCTATCTCGTCCATCGACACCTTCAAGAAGTATGAACGCGATGGAGTGAAGCTCGAGGCGCGCTTTAAGGACTCCCCCGACGTCAAGCGCGAGGTGGAGTACTTCAAGTCGGCCGTCGGCAAGCTGAAGTCCGTGGACGACCTGTTCAAGGATCGCCGGCTGCTGGCGTTCCTCGCATCGGCGAGCAACCTGGCTGGGGAAGAGCAGTACCCCGGCAAGATGAAACGCATCCTGACTGAGAGCGTCGATAACAAGGACGCGGTCATGTACCGCCTGACCGACAAGCGGTACTCGCAGGCAGCGGAATCGTTTCGCTTCGACCAAGGGCTGTCGAAGATCAAGTCGGCCCAGGACGACATCATCGCGGCCTATCAGAAGAGCCAGTACGAGGCGTCGGTCGGCAACGAGAACGCGGCGGTCCGTGAGGCCCGTCACTTCGAGAACTACGCCGGCAACGTGAAGACCGTGTGGGAGATCCTGGGTGACCCCATCCTGCGCAAGGTGGTGACCAAGACGCTTGGCATTCCGGAACAGATCGCCTTCCAACCGCTGGACACCCAGGCCAAGGCGGTCACCGACAGGCTGGACATCTCCAAGCTCAGCGATGCGAATTTCCGCGACAAGTTCATCAAGCGCTTCCTGACGCAGAGCGACATGGAGCAATGGCAGGCCGGCGGCAGTGCCAGCACCGACTGGCGGCTGAGCCTATTCGGCGGTGGCACGCTGGTGAACCTGATCGCCTGAGCCTTTCCTCGCCCGTGCCCCGTCCCTGCATGGGCGACGCCGCTCGAGCCGGCGTCGCTCATGATGGAGACCGTTATGCTCTCGTCTGGGGGGCGGGGGCTTGGGACAGCATCCGGTCGTCGTGCGCGAACAACTCGCGCGTCAGCCGCAGCGCCGGATAGAAGTCCTCCCGGTCCAGGTGCGAGCGGATGTCCTCAATCCGGCTGCGGACCTGCTGCGATGTGGTCGCCCGCTCATAATCGGCCAGATAGCGACGCGCCTGTTCAAGCCAGACGGACTGCTCGTCGGCCTCCGTGACGTAGGCATTCTGGATGGCGAAATAGATGCGGCGCGCCGGGGTGGTGGCGTCGGCCGGTCGGATGAGCTGACGCTCCAGCATCAGGTTGACCTTGTTGTGGATGGTCAACCCGATGGAATTCTCGACGCTGATGAGCGCGCCGTTGATGATGATGCGTTCGCCGGCACGTAGATTGACTTTCAATGGCATCCCGCAGAACTCCTGGATCAGGCGGACTTGAACGTGGTCACAAGGCCGCTCACGGGCTTGCCGCCGGAAAGCCTCAGGTTCTCATCGTCCATCTGCCGGACCTCGAATCCGCAGACGGACGCCAGGCGCCGCAATTCCTCGCGGCCATGGGCGAAGGAACCGGACGCGGTCAGCCGGTAGGGCACTGCGTCGGACGTCCCCTCCACCGAGAACACGAACAGGCCGCCCGGCGCCAAGTGCGCCTTGACTTGGTGTAGCAGCGCTTCGAGCGCACCGAAATAGGCCAGCGTGTCGCCGGCCGTCACGACGTCGTACGTGCCCGCGTCGGCGGCAAGCGCCTCGGTGACGTCGGCCACGTCGATCTCGTCGTAGATCTCCTTGCCGCGAGCAATGGCGGCCATGCCCGGGGAGATGTCGATCCCCTTCAGGTACGATGCGACCTCGCGCAGCATCAGACCGCACAGACCGGTCCCGCAGCCGAGATCCAGGATGCGCAGCACCCGGCTCCCGGCATGGTGCTTGACCGCTCGCGCGATCAGGGCAGGGCCCCGGTAACGCAGGGTATTCAGCATGACGTCGTCGAACTCCGGCGCGATCTTGTCGAAGACCGCCCGGACATAGCCGGAATCCGCCTTCGCCGGCGAAGCACCCGTCAGCGCGCCGGCCATGTGCCGGGCGTAACCGTCATCCGGGGCGACGCGCAGCAGATACTGAAACACGTCCAGCGCCTGCGCACCCTGGCCGGCCGCGCTCAGGGTGCCGCCCAGGGCGCGCAGCAACCTGACGTCGTCCGCGAAACGCTGGCGAGCCGCCGCACCGACGTCGGCCGCTTCGGACACGCGGCCGAGGTGCTCGAGGCAGTCCATGCGCGCCAGTACGATGCCGATGTCATGCGGAGCCAGCGGGCCGGCGGTGCGCAGAAGTTCCTCCGCTGCCTCGTAGGCCTTCTGCTTGCGCAGGTGACCGGCAAGCGTGGTGTAGCGGGCCGGATCCCATGGTTCCGCCTTCAGCGCCTCGAAACCGAAGAGAGTCGCCTCGTCCAACCGGCCGGCGGTCGCCATGTGCTCGGCGAGAAGCGCATAGGCGTCGGCGCTCCGCGGCTCGGCCGCGACGGCCGACGCCGCGTCCTGGATGGCGCCGACAAGGTCTCCCGCGGCGGCCCGAAGGCGCGAGCGCTCCAGCAGGCCGGGCGCATGGAGTTCGGCTGCGCTCAACAGCGTGTCGAGCACATCCAACGCCTGCCGACGGTCGTCCTCACCCCCGTCCTGCGCCATGCCGCGCATCTGCGCCACGGCACCGTCGAAGTCTCCTTCGGCGACGGCGGCCTTGGCCGCGGCGATTCTCCCCGCAGCGGGTCCCAGGGACTTCGGGCTAGACTCCATAATACCACTCCGTTCGAATCCGACGCGCAGCCGGGCATCCCGCCGTCAGATATTTCAAGACCTTGCCAGTCTGCCACGGAAACCCAAAACGCTGCAAAAACATCGTGTTTCCCGGCCATGCCGAGAGACAAGACTGTCACATTGAACGACCGACGCCATAGCGGGAACTATCGATAGAGGTACAGCGCTTCCCGCAGAAGACGCAGGAAGCGGCCAGCCGACGGACCTCGTTCCTGCAAAGCCGCTTTGAAGCCCGAGCAAGCGACGGTCCATCGCACATCCGCCGCTCCATCGGTGTTCTTCGAAAAGTGCTTGGGCGACGTTCCGAGACATGGTTGGCATACCTATTTCGTAGCCAGAGTTATCGGCCCTTGTCGGGTGGCATAGATTACACGGTGGAGCCCCCAACAATGGCCTTAGTCTGAACGAGGCCGTTTGTTCTGTTTGCGGAGTCCTTACCGAACCCTACCTTCACAGGAGGCTCGCCGCAAAGGGGCGAAGCACACGCTGCGCGGCGCGTGACAAACATTTGACTCTTAACCCTCTTATAAAGTATTATTCCGAGTCAAAGGTGGTGCGACATGGGCATTAATGCGGTCACACATACCCTTTCGATAGGGCCTCCATCCGCTGCCACGCTCAATGGCTCACAGCGGAGCCAGTATGATTCGCCCTCGGCTATCGCAGAGGCGGCCCCCGTCAGCAAACGCGTGATCTTTAACCCGCGCTCCCACTACGACCCCAATGCCGGCGTGTTCGTGATGGAGTTTCGCGACACCACCTCGGGCGAGGTGGAGCGGCAGGTCCCGGACGAACGTCAGCTCCGCGCCTACGCGGATGCCAAGAGGCTTCTCAAGAAGGCCGAGCCCGCCTTCGAGCATCGGGCATTCGCGCCGGACACGGCCCAGCCGTCCGTTTCCGTTGCCAACACGGCGCCGACGGGCGGCCAAGGCGCCAGCCCGGAGGCGGAACAGGCCGCCACAGGCCCTCGCGTCAGCGTCGATGTGTGACGGCGCATACTGCGCATCTGCTGACGATTTATTAACTAGTCCAGTGATTCACTTCGGTGACCGAAAGAAATGATCCGGTCTTCACCGGGGTGGCCGAACGTGACTGAGTTCTCCTTCGACGACAGTGCGCTCAATCTTAGCGGCGCGAAAATCCTCGTGACGGGGGGCACCGGCTCCTTCGGTCGCGCGTTTGTTCGTCACGTCCTGGAGCGATACCGCCCGGCGCGTCTCGTCGTGTTCTCTCGCGACGAGTTGAAGCAGTACGAGATGTCGCAAGACTTCCCGGCATCCCGTTTTCCTTGCATGCGCTACTTCATCGGTGACGTTCGCGACCAGCAGCGCTTGGAAACGGCAATGCGGGGGATCGAGTATGTCATTCACGCGGCCGCGTTGAAGCACGTGCCGATCGCCGAATACAATCCGCTGGAGTGCATCCGCACCAACATCACCGGTGCGGAGAACGTGGCGATGGCGGCGATCCGCGCCAAGGTCAAACGGGTGATCGCGCTGTCCACCGACAAGGCGGCGAACCCCATCAACCTCTATGGCGCCAGCAAGCTGGCGTCGGACAAGGTCTTCGTCGCTGCGAACAACCTCAGCGGCGAATCCGGAACGCGCTTCTCGGTGGTGCGCTACGGCAACGTGCTCGGATCGCGCGGCAGTGTCGTTCCATTCTTTCGCAAGCTCATCGCCGATGGCGCCACCAGCCTGCCGATCACCGATCCACGGATGACGCGGTTCTGGATCACGCTGAAGCAGGGCGTCAATTTCGTGACGTCATCGCTGGCCCAGATGCAAGGCGGCGAGATCTTCGTGCCCAAGCTGCCCAGCATGCTGATGACCGACATGGCGAAGGCGCTAGCACCCCACCTGCCGCACGAGATCATCGGCATGCGCCCGGGCGAGAAGATCCACGAGGTGATGATCCCCGGCGAGCTGTCGCAGACGACGATCGAGCTGAACGACCGCTACGTCATCATGCCGGCCTTTTCCGAGTGGGGTGCCTACGTCACGCCGGCCGATGCCAAGGCGGTGCCGGACGGCTTCTGCTATTCCAGCGACCAGAACACCGATTGGCTGGACGCCGATCGCCTCTTCACGCTGCTGTCGAACTGCTGACGTGAGCCCGACCATGATGAGTGGCGGGTTCCTTCCCTACGGGCGCCAGTCGGTCGACGAGAGCGACGTGCAAGCCGTGATGGAGGCGCTGAACGCCGATCACCTGACCACCGGTCCCCGGGTCGCTGCTTTCGAGCGGGAGTTCGCCGAGGCCGTGGGCGCCGAGCATGCGGTGGTCAGCAACAGTGGAACGGCAGCCCTCCACCTGGCGACGCTCGCCCTCGGCCTGGGTGCCGGCGACGTGGCCGTCGTTGCGTCGGTCAGCTTCCTCGCCACGGCCAACGCCGTGCGGTTTGTCGGCGCGGACGTGCAGTTCGCCGACGTGGACCCGTGCAGCGGGCTCGTCACGCCGGACACGCTGCGCGAAGCGGCGGAGCGTGCCGGGCGCCCGCCGCGCGCCGTCTTGCCGGTGCATCTGAACGGCTGGATCGCTGATCCGGCGGGCATCGACGCCGTGGCGCGGGATTGGGGCGCCCCGGTCATCGAGGATGCCTGCCACGCCATCGGCGGCCGCTATTCCGGGGAGAGGGTCGGCGCCTGCCGGCATGCCGCCGCCGCGGCCTTCTCGCTGCATCCGGTAAAGACCATCACGATGGGCGAGGGTGGCGTCACCACCACCAACGACGCCGCCCTGGCGGAGCGGATGCGCCTGTTCCGCAATCACGGCATGACCCGCGACCCGGCCCGGTTCCAGAGCGTCGAGCAGGCCTTCACCGAGGCCGGGACGCCGGCGCCCTGGTATTACGAGATGCACGAACTGGGCTTCAACTGCCGAGCGCCGGATATCGCGTGCGCACTGGGGTCCAGCCAGCTGCGCCGTCTGGGGCAGTTCGTCGCACGCCGGCGCGTCCTCCAGCGACGCTACGACACCGCCCTGAGGGAACTCGCGCCGCATGTGCTGCCGGTGGCGCAGCAGCCCGGACAGGATCCGGCACTCCACCTCTACCCGGTGCGGATCGCCTTCGACGCGCTGGGCACCACGCGGGCCGAGGTGATGGGGCGGCTGCAAGACCTGGGCATCGGCACACAGGTTCATTACCTGCCCATCTACCGCCAGCCCTATTACGAGCGCCTTTACGGGCGGCAAAGGCTGCCGGGAGCGGAGGCGTACTACGCGTCCATTCTGTCGCTGCCGTTCTTTCCGGGCATGCAGGACGGCGACGTGGACCGCGTGGTCGAGGCACTTCGACGCATCCTGGGTGTCTAAATAGTTTCGAACAAAGACTGTCGAGCCCAAACAGGCCGGGTCCTGGCAGGACAGCCCCGATCCCGTCCGGCTGCGTCTGGAAGCGCGCAACCGGCCTCGACAACCCGACATGGTGGCTGTTCGAGAAGTGGTGATCCCATGAGCGGCCGGCCCACGTCGCTCGGACGCCGGTCATCGCGCTGAAGGCGATGGAGACCGGCGTCCAGGGGCAGGGGCTCAGCTGGCCGTGGGGTAAGCTTCGACGACGGCTTGGTCGAAGTCGCTCAGGCGGCGGCACATATCCATGGCGGCCTGGATCTCACCGCTCTCGGCCAAGCTCTGAATTGTCGCCAAGCTGCGCAGCACCGCGTTCAAGGAGCTTGCCTCCGAACGGTCGCATAGCAGGTCGAGAAGTTGCTGGCGATAGGTCTCGATGTTGGCCGGGTCCAGCAGCATGGACTGGAGCACGAAGTAGATCTTCTTCGCCGGTGTGTCGGCCGCCTCAAGAGTGGGCAGCAGGTCTTCCTTGGTGTGGACGCGGGCGTTGGCCGAGATCTTGAGCGCGCCGTCCGCGGTACGGGCGATGACCATGCCGTTCACGTAAGCAACGCTGCCCGGCTTGAGATCCAGATCCTTCATGTCCTGCATCGCGCTCCGTCCCTGTTCATCTGAAATACGGTATAGGCAAGATATCACCCGATTGGATATACCACAAAAAGGAAAAAACGGCTCGGCCGAGGGCTCCCCGCCATGAGATTATCCGGACAGGAGCCGTGTCGCAGGCGAGGGTCGCACAATTGTCCGTGGTGCCGTGATGCCGCCGTCGTAAACGGGAGAACACTCGACGGTGCCAGGATGTCGCAGAGGATTGAGCGCAAGGAGCGTCCATGCAGACCACGACCCAGATCGCCGGCCGCCCCATCGGGCCCGAGCACAGGCCCTATGTGGTCGCCGAGATGTCCGGCAACCACAACGGCGACATCGGCCGGGCCCTGGCGCTTATCGACGCCGCCAAGGAGGCCGGTGCCGACGCCGTCAAGCTGCAGACATACACGGCCGACACGATCACCATCGACTCCGACCGTCCGGAATTCCTCATCGCCGGTGGGCTGTGGGACGGCCGCCGCCTTCACGAACTTTACCGGGAGGCCCATACTCCCTGGGACTGGCACCCCCAGCTGTTCGAGCATGCCCGGAGCGTGGGGATTACCATCTTCTCCACGCCGTTCGATTTCACGGCCGTCGACATGCTCGAGGCGCTGGGCGCGCCGGCCTACAAGATCGCGTCGTTCGAGATGGTTGACACTCCTCTGATCGAGCGGGTAGCCGCCACCGGCAAGCCGGTGATCATGTCCACCGGCATGGCCTCCCTGGAGGAGATCGAAGAAGCCGTCTCGGTGGCCCGCGGGGCCGGCTGCCAGAATCTCGTCCTGCTGCATTGTGTGAGCAGCTACCCGGCTCCGGCTGAGGAGGCCAACCTGCGGCGGATCCCCGAACTGGCGCGGCGATTCGGCGTTCTGTCCGGGCTGTCAGACCACACCATGGGGCACTCCGTGCCGGTCGCCGCCGTGGCGCTCGGAGCCGTGGTGATCGAGAAGCATTTCACCTTGCTGCGTGCGGACGGCGGCGTGGACAGCGCGTTTTCCCTCGAAAAGACCGAATTGGCCGAGTTGGTGCGGATGGTGGGGGAGGTGCACGCCGCCCTGGGCGACGGCACCTTCCACGTGGCCCCCGCGGAAGCGCACAATCTGCAGTTCCGACGCTCGCTGTTCGTCGTTGACGACGTACCGGCCGGCGCGCCGCTCACGCCGGCCAACGTCCGATCCATCCGGCCGGGCAATGGCCTTGCCCCCAAGCACCTGAAAGCCGTGCTCGGCCGGCCGGCGGCGCGCGCGCTCAAACGTGGCGAGCCGTTGGCGTGGGACATGATCCAGGACTGATCCTCCTCCATACCGCCTCGAACCATTCAGGTCGTCCATGCCACAGCCGCAGTTCATCGTTCCGCAGCAGGAACATGCCGCCCTGATCCTGTCCTGGCGCACGAGTCAGCGCGTGACGCGCTACATGTTTACTGACGTCGTCCACGGTCTACCGGAGCAGGAAGCTTGGCTGAGGCGGTGCCTGGAGCGCACCGATTACCGACACTGGCTGGTCGTCCACGGGGACCGTCCCATAGGGCTGGTCAACCTCCAGGACATTGACTGGGCTGCGCGGTGCTCGGCCAGCGGCTTCTACATCGGCGAGGAGGAATTCCTGCCGCTGGGCGGCTTCATCCTCCCCTACCTGTACAACCACACCTTTACCGAACTGGGCTTTACCACCATGACTGCCGAGGTCATGGAGGGCAATATCGACGTGATGCGCTTGCATCGGGTTCACGGCTATGTAGAGGAGGAGCCCCGGCCGGGCGGCATCGAGAAGGATGGGATCGTCTACCCGGTGCGGCGCTTCCGCCTGACGCGCGAGGCTTGGCAGGCGCAGCGGAACTTTCAGCGCTACCGTGCCGCGTTTCCCTGGCCCGTGTCCGCACCCCCGACGCCATGACTACTGCCCCCTGCATCCTCGTGCGTGCCGACGCCTCGCCGGACATCGGCAGCGGTCACATCATGCGGTGCCTGACGATCGGCAACGAGATCAAGGCGGCTGGGGGGCGGGCGGTCTTCGCCTGTGCGGCCGTGACGCCGGCCCTGGCGGCCCGGATCGCCGAGGCCGGACACGCCTGCCGGCCCGTCGATGGCGCTCCCGGCAGCCCGGACGATGCCGGCAGCACCATGGCGCTGGCGCGCAGCTACGAGGCCACGGGCCTGATCCTGGACGGATACGCCTTCGGAGCGGTCTATCGGCGGCAACTGCGCGAGAGCGGCCGTCCAATCCTCGCACTGGACGATCTGGCGGCGGAGGAGTTGTTTGCCGACATCGTCTTGAACCCGGCGCCCTCCGCGCGGCCGGGCGACTACGCCGGTATCGCCGAGGGGGCGCAGCTGCTCCTCGGCCCGGACTTCGCGCTGGTGCGTCCGGAGGTCCTGGCGTGGCGCGACCACGCGGCGGAGCGGTCGGAGATCCTGGTGACGTTCGGTGGCAGCGACCCGTTGGGGCTCACCGCCCCGGTCGCGGAATGGCTTCAGGCCCGTCTGCCGGGGGTCCCCCTGCGGCTGATCGTCGGCGGCAGTGCACGCGACGGCGCTGCCGTCGTCGACGCGCTCCACGCGCGCTTCCCGCAGACGACCGTCGAGCACGACGTTCCCGACCTCGGCCTCCGGATCCGGCAGGCACGCTTGGCGGTGTCCGCCGCCGGCTCGACTATGTACGAACTGGCCGCACTGGGCTGTCCGAGCCTGCTGGTGATCGTAGCCGAGAACCAGGAGAAGGCAGCCCTTGCGGCAGCCGCGGAAGGCTGGGCCCGGAGCATCGACGGGCGCACGCCGGACGCCGCTCCCGCCATCGCGCGTACGGCCGAGGCGATGCTGCGCACCCCCGATGTGCTGCAAGACCTCGGACGAAGGGCGCAGGAGCGTGTGGATGGGCGGGGTGCGGCCCGCGTCGCGGAGTACCTGATCACGACCGTCCCTGCGCCCTGAGCGCCGCGCTTGCCACAGCAAAGCGTATTTTACCATGTTTGATGGCTTTTTATATGCCACGGGGCAAGCATCCCGACCGTGTCGGGATGCTCACGAAGGTTCACCAATCTTTGATATTTGCACGAGTATGCTCCGGGGTGATTGGAGGAGGTTATCTGATGGATGCGCGTGAAGCATTGAAGGCCTGTTTTGTCGATACCTTTCAGCTGGATGCGGAGACGAACGTCGAGACTTTGGAGTACCAGTCCATTGGGGCCTGGGATTCCGTCGGTCACATGCAGCTAATCGCTGCCCTCGAAACTACCTTCGACATCATGATCGATACCCAGGACGTCCTGGACATGAGCAGCTTCGGCAAGGCGGTCGAGATCATGAGGAAGTATGACGTCGTCGTCTGAGGCCGATCGTCCCGTCGCCTTCGTCACTGGCTCCACGCGGGGCATCGGGCGCGCCTGCGTCGAAGCCTTCGCCCGGCGCGGCTACGCCGTCGTTGTCAACGGGCGCAACGCGGATGCAGTGCAAGCGGTCGCGGCGGAGATCGTCGCCGCCCACAGCGTTCGGGCGCTGCCCGTCGTGGCCGACGCGTCGGTCCCGGCAGACGTTCAGACCTGCTACCAGGCGATTTTCAAGTCCTTCAAGCGGCTGGACGTTCTCGTCAACAACGCTGGCATCCTGGGCGACGGACTGATCGGCATGATCCCCGCTGAGACCGTCCGTCACGTGATGGGCGTCAACGTGGGCGGCGCCATCCTCCATCTCCAGGCCGCCGCCCGGCTCATGGAGCGGCGCAAGGCCGGTGCCATCATCAACCTGACCTCCATCATGGGCCTGCGCGGAGCCGCCGGCGCGTCCGTGTACGCGGCCTCAAAGGCGGCCATTGTCGGTCTCACCCTGTCGGCCGCAAAGGAACTCGGCGCCAAGGGGATCCGCGTGAACGCCGTGGCCCCCGGCATGATCGAAACCGGCATGCTCGACGGCCTCTCGGAGCCGGTGCGCGAGGCACGCCGCAACGCCATCCCCCTCGGCCGTTATGGAGCGCCGGAGGACGTGGCGGAGGCCGTCGCCTTCCTCGCTTCACCGCAGGCGGCCTACATCACCGGCCAGATCGTAGGCGTCGACGGCGGGATGGTGATGTGATGTTCCTCGATCTCGATCGGCACGCCGCGTCCGACGCCCCCGCGCTTCTCGATGAGGAGAGCGTTGCATGGATCGGCTACGCCGACCTGATCCGGCGCGTGCGAGCGGGGGCGGACGCGCTCCGCAGTCTGAGCCAGCTGGAGTACGGGGATGGCAAGCCGTTGGTGTTCCAGTTCGCGGGCAATTCGACCGCCGCGGCAATCTGCTATCTGGCGGCTGTCGAGGCCGGCGCGGCAGTCGCCCTGCTGCCTTCCGGGCTGCCCCCTGTTCGCGTCGCACACCTGGTCGCTCTGTATCGTCCCCTGGTGGTCCTCGGGAACGCGGCTCCGGACGGGTATGAGGGGTGGAACGAGCTTCCGCTTCCGGGAGCGATCCGCAGGGATCGGACACAGCCCGCGCTTAACGCCGACTTGGCGCTGCTGCTTTCCACGTCCGGCAGCACCGGCAGTCCCAAGCTGGTCCGCCTGTCCCGCGCCGCCGTCGAGGCCAATGCCCGTTCCATTGCCTCCGCCCTGTCCATCGATGCCTCGGAGCGGGCGGCGCTCAACCTACCGATCTCCTATTCTTATGGCCTGTCGGTCCTGAACAGCCACCTGCTGCTAGGCGCGTCCGTTCTCCTGTCAAATCAGGGGATCATGAGCCGCATCTGGTGGGACCGGCTCACCGCCGAGCGGGCAACGTCCATGCCCGGCGTCCCCGCGACGTACGAGATGCTGCATCGCCTAGGCTTCGACACCCTGGCACCGGCATCCGTCGTCACGCTCACCCAGGCGGGCGGCCCCTTGGCACCGCACCTGGTTCGGCACTTCCACGACCTCATGGCCGCACGTCGGGGGCGCTTCTTCGTGATGTACGGACAGACCGAGGCAACGGCGCGCATGGCGGTGCTGGATGCGGGCAAACTGCCGGAACACCTCGGCTCCGTCGGCCGCGCCATACCTGACGGGCGTTTCGATGTCTGCCCGATCGATGGCTGCTTGAGCGGTGGTGAGATCGTCTACCATGGTCCCAACGTGATGATGGGGTATGCCGAGACCCCCGAGGACCTTGCCCTCGGCGATGCGCTGCAAGGGACCCTGCGCACGGGCGACCTCGGCGTTCTCGACGGGGAAGGCTTTCTCACCATCACGGGTCGCCTCAAGCGCATGGCCAAGATCTCCGGCCTGCGCATCAGCCTGGACGAGCTGGAGGCCGAGGCGCGGCACCTCTGCCCGGCGGCTGCAGTCGAAGCGCGACACGGAGTGGTACTGTTCGCTGAAACCGACGCTGCCGGGACTGATGCGCTGCGGCGCCGGCTGGAGCTGCACATGGGGCTGCCGCGGACCGCGGTGCGCCTGAAACCGGTGGACGCTCTTCCAAAGACCGAAAACGGCAAGGTCGATTACACGACCCTGAAGGACTGGACATGAACGGGGCCGATTACCTCGATTGGCCGGTCTATGGCCTCCGGCAGCGCGAGAAGGAGCAGCGCCTGCTGCCCGAACTGACCCGCCTCACCGCCCATCATCGGGAGCGCTGCCCGGAATACGCCCGCGTGCTCGCTGCCCTCGGCGCGCCGTCCATCTACCGCACCGTGGAGGAGGTCCCGTTCCTCCCCGTGAGCCTGTTCAAGACGCATCGCATGGCAAGCGTGTCGAGCGACGCGGTCTTCAAGACCGTAACGAGCAGCGGCACCACAGGGCAGGCCGCCAGCCAAATCCTCCTGGACCGCGACACCGCTCAGCTCCAAACCCGGGCGCTGGCTCGCATTATGGCGGACCTGCTCGGGCCGGAGCGGCTGCCGATGATCGTGGTCGACACCAACTCCGTCATCCGCAACCGACTGAGCTTCAACGCGCGGGCAGCCGGCGTGCTGGGCATGATGACGTTCGGCCGTTCCCATCTCTTCTGCCTCGACGACCACATGGATCTGGACGTTGCCGGTCTGCGTGCGTTCCTCGAACGGCACGCCGGCCGGCGGATCCTGCTCTTCGGGTTCACCTTCATGGTGTGGAAGCATTTCGCGCCGGCGGTCGCCGAAGCCGGGCTTTGCCTCCACGACGCCATCCTGGTGCATTCCGGGGGCTGGAAGAAACTGGCCGAGGAGGCCGTGGACGAGACGGCCTTCAAGCGGCGCGTCGGCGAGATGACCGGCATCCGGGAGATCCGGAACTTCTACGGTATGGCAGAACAGGTAGGCAGCGTCTACGTGGAAGGGGAGGATGGCCTGCTCTATCCGCCGGCCTTCGCCGACGTCATCGTCCGCGATCCGGTCACGCTGGCCCCCCTACCGCCGAACGAGGTCGGCGTCGTCCAGGTGCTCAGCCTACTGCCCCGCAGTTACCCCGGCCATTCCCTGTTGACCGAGGATCTCGGCGTCGTCGAGCACGTCGACCGAGGCGCCCCTTTCCGGTGCGGCAAGGGGTTCCGGATCATCGGACGCGTTCCCAGGAGCGAACTGAGGGGATGCAGCGACGTCTATGCGGCGGGGAGGGGACCTTGAGCGTAGTGCGCCTGAACACGGCGGCGGAGGCCGCGGACGTCGCCGACCGGGTGGCGCGCACCCGCACGCTCGCTCCCTTCGGCCCGGCGGCGCTCGCGTTCACCAAGGACCTCTCGGCCACGGTTCTCGGCGACGCGCACGTCCGCGGCGTTCCGGAAGCGGTCGCACTCGGCTACTGGCTGCGGCCGACCTCGGCCCGCGCGCTGGCGGAGCGGTTCGCGACCCTCGACGCCTCGAATGCGTTGCGAGTGCCGGTCGGCACCGCCCTGCATATACCGCCGTCAAACGTCGACGTGATGTTCGTCTATTCGTGGGTGCTGTCCCTGCTGTGTGGCAATCGCAACATTGTCCGCCTGTCATCCAGCCGGGGTCCCGTGGCGGACCGCCTGCTCGATGTGGTGGAAAGGGTGCTGGCCGGCCATCCTGCCGTAGCGGAGACCACCGCCCTCGTCGAATACGGCCATCAGGAGGAGATCACCCGCGCCCTGTCGGCCCGCACCGACCTTCGGGTGATCTGGGGCGGGGATGAGACCGTCTCCCGCATCCGCGCGATCCCGCTCCCGCCGCGGGCCAAGGAGGTGGTGTTCGCCGACCGCCGGTCTTTCGCGGCTGTGGCTGCACGGCCATTCCTCGACCTCGGCGAGGCCGAAGCGCAGGAGATTGCACGGCGCCTGTTTCTCGACGTGTTCCTCTTCAATCAGCGCGCCTGCTCGTCGGTGCGGCTTCTGGCGTGGTGCGGGACGGTGCAGGACACGGATGCCGCGTCACACCGCATGGAAACATTGCTGCGCGCCGAGGTCGAACGGCGGAGTGTTTCCGTGGATGCCAGCGTGGCGCTGGCAAAATACGCATTTGCTTGCCGTACGGCGGTCGACCTGCCCGTGCGATCGGCGTCCTGGCGCGACGCCCGGTTCGTGCTGATCGACCTGGGCCGTGAGGTCCCCGAGAGCCTGGGTGCCGATCACGTCGGGGGTGGGACACTGTTCCAGTTGCATGTCGATGACCTGTCCGCGCTGGAACCCCTGGTGGACGCCCGCGTGCAGACGATGAGCCAGTACGGGTTCGCCCATGACGACCTCGCCGGCTTTGTCCGCCTGCTTAACGGCAAGGGCATCGACCGCATGGTCCCGCTCGGCGGCGCGATGGCCTTCTCGCCGCTGTGGGACGGCTACGATCTTCTTGCGGAATTCACGCGTGTCGTGATGATCGACGCCGGTGGTCTGGTTTGAGAATGTGAGGGAGTCATGCGTACCATAGCCGTCATCCAGGCCCGCATGACGTCGACCCGCCTGCCGGGTAAGGTGCTGATGATCGCCGCCGGCCGGCCGATGCTCGCCCACCAAGTGGAGCGGGTGCGCCGCAGCACGGAGCTGGATGGGATCGTCATCGCGACGACGACCAACGCCACCGACGATCCGGTCGCCGAGTTCGCCCGATCCGCCGGAGTCGGCGTCTTCCGCGGCTCCGAGGAGGACGTTCTCGGCCGCGTCCATGGTGCGGCGGCTGGTGAGGGTGCCGAATTGGTCGTCCGGCTGACCGGCGACTGCCCGCTGATCGATCCGGAGATCATCGACCGGGTGGTGGACCGGCTGCGGGCCGACCCGCCGATCGATTATGCCACGAGCGGGATGCCGCGCACCTGGCCACTCGGCCTGGATGCGGAGGCCATGACCTTCACCGCTCTCTCGGCGGCACAGCGCGAAGCGGTCGATCCCTATGACCGCGAGCATGTGACTCCCTTCATCTACCGCCAGCCCGAGCGGTTCCGTCTGGCCTCCGTGCGCAGCATGGAAGATCTGGGCCGCCATCGCTGGACACTCGACGAACCGGCGGATCTCGACCTGATCAGGCGGATCCTCGACGCCCTTTATTCAAGGAAGCCGGCTTTCGGGTATCGCGACGTCCTGGATCTCCTGGCCGAGCATCCGGACTGGTCGCAGATCAACGCCGCCACGACGCAGAAGACTCGCCTCTACGAGGACCAGGCGCGGACCTGGTCCTGAGGAAGCGTGGCCGCTTGGGGAATATTTGGCGGCATTCCATGTTTATTCCAGCAGGACACGATGTCAGCTGGAAATCCACATGATCACGTTCACCCGCTTCACCGCCGTAGCGCTCGGCCTCGCCCTCCTCGTGTCGGGCTGCGCCGCCCCCGGTTACGGGCCCTACGACGCCGGTTACGGCGGCGGGGTGGGCGGCTACGGCACCAAGCAGACCGCCGGCACCTTGCTGGGCGGCGTGGCCGGCGGCTTGGCCGGGTCGCGCTTCGGCGGCGGCACCGGCAAGCTGGTCGCGGTCGGCGTCGGCACGCTGCTGGGCGCGGCGCTGGGCAACGCGGCCGGCCAGTCGCTGGACCGCGCCGACCAAATCTACGCCCAGCGCGCCGAGCAGCGGGCCTACGCCGCGCCCATGGGCGAGACGATCCGCTGGAGCAACCCGGAGAGCGGCAACTGGGGCACCTACACGCCGACCCGCGACGGCTACAGCAGCAGTGGCGAGTATTGCCGCGAATACCAGACGACAGTGTCCGTCGGCGGCCGCCTGCAGGAGGTATACGGTAACGCTTGCCAGCAACCCGACGGGACGTGGCGCATCGTCCGTTAGGGGCATTAGGCGGGGCAGGGGCGGCGGCCAATGGCAACTGCTAGTGGAAACGTGGTTGCGGAATCCGCCGCGGCCCGTACCATGGTGATTGCGCCCCCCGCTAACCGACACCGCCCCTTCCGATGCCCGGACCCGACGCCCTCGTCATGATCACCGCTGGCCGCACCGACGTCGGCCGCGCACGGTCGCGCAACGAGGATAGCTTCGGCATCAGCGCCGAGACCGGGATGGCCCTGGTGTGCGACGGGATGGGCGGTCACGCGAGCGGCGACGTCGCCAGCCGGACGGCGGCCGAGGCGATCATAGACTTCGTCGCCGAGTTCCAGCCGGACGCCTCGCCGGGCGGGCAGGGCGGCAGCATGACCGGCGATCCTTCGGCCGCGGAGCCCGGCGTGCGGAATGCCGTCTCCATCGTCCGGTCGGCGGTGCAGCTCGCCAATCAGCGGCTGCTGGACCTCAACCGCGAACGCGGCCTTCCGGAAGGGCACGGCATGGGCACGACGGTGGTCGGCCTGTACCGGGTGGACGCCACCGACCGGCTGGTCGCCTTCCATGCCGGCGACAGCCGCCTCTACCGTCTGCGCAACGGCGAGCTGCACCCGCTCACCCGCGACCACAGCTTGTACCAGCTCTGGCTCGACAACGGCGCCAAGGGGCCGGCACCCCAGCGCAGCATCATCGTCCGGGCGCTGGGCATCTCGCCGGAGCTGGAGCCGGAGATCGGTGTGCACGCCGTCCAACCGGACGACATCTTCCTACTGTGTTCGGACGGGTTGACGTCGATGCTTCCCGATGCCGACATCGCGGCGATCCTCGAAGCGGAAGGGCTGCGCAGCCTGGAGAAGGCCTGTGAGCGGCTGGTAGCGTCGGCCAATGAGCGGGGCGGGCTCGACAATGTCACCGTGGTGCTCGCCCATTTCCGCAATGCCGACATCTGACCGTCAGGGCGCCCTTGTGGTGATGAACAGGGCGGACGCAACCGGCTGGGGCCCGTTGGCATCCAGGCCGTCGAGCGCGCGTTTCAAATCGGGCAGGTAAATCGCCGCCGGCTCAGCTTCCATCCTGGGCGCCGCGAACAGGGGCGCGGCGCTGGCGATAACGACGATCAACTCGCGACCGAAGGGCGGACCGATGGTCCAGAAGTGCGTCCGTCCGGTGCGCTCGCCAAGCCGGCGCACCGTACCGGGCTCCACCTTGGCAGCCGGGTCGAGCGGATTGGGCAGCAGATGGACGACGCCTCCGTCCACCGTGAAATAATCCACTTGCAGGTACGCAGGGAAATCCGGCGCCCGGATGTCGAGGAGAAGATCCTGCCCGCTGGCGAACACACCATCGCCGTGCGCCAGCATCACCGCCAGCGGCGTGCCAAGAAAGCCGTTGGCAGCCCGCAACGGCTCCAGCACGATCAGCGGTTCGCACAGCACCGGTGGTGCGACGGTAATGGTCGATGCGCGCGCCACACCGGCGGGGAGCGCGTCAAGGAGTTGCTGCACCCGCACGTGATCATCGTCGCTCGTCACCGTCCCGGAGACGGCCAGGGTGCCGTCCACCACGTCCGCATGCAGCACGGCGCACCGGATGGTTCCGAGTGCGGTGCGCAGGCGGTCCAATCCGATGTCGGTGGGGGCGATCTCCGCCGCCGGCTCAACCGTCATGGGTTCAGAGGAGGGTAGGGGCGGCTCGGGTGCCGCATCGGCTTCGGACGCCGAAACCACATCCTGGACGGGCTCGGGGGCAGTGGGTGCCGGTGCTGCGGATCGCTCCACGGGGGCGCCGCGGTCCATCTCCACTGAGATATACCCGAGAAGCGCACCCGCGGTCAGCAGCGTGGGGATTGCCACCTTGGCAAGCCGAACGCGGGCAGGGGACTTGCCGGACCTAGTCGTTGGAACGTCGCTCACGTCGTTTTCGATCGGCTGCACGCCCGCATCGTTCCAGCGGCCGGGCAACAAAGCGCCTCAATCTGTATTCGCCTTTATACCCCATACTTGGGAGTACTACCAAGCGCGGTATTGTTGCCGGCAACGCCGTGCCGTTGCGCGCGACGCGCCAAAAGGGATACCTTCCATGGTCTACGCAGGAGCGGCTGCCTTCCAGGTGCGGTGCTCATTTCAGGGAGAGATTGAAGATGCGAAGTCGAGGCAACCCTGAGCCTGCTGCGCAGGACCCGCATATGCATCCTGGCATTCGTGGAAGCGATTGATCCGCGGTCGCACTGAGGCACCGGCGATGCCACTTTTCCAAGCCTGCACCCAACCTCAGGGGCAGTTCACTAAAACTCGCCACAAGGAGATAACATGGTCCCCGCTGATGCGACCCTACGTGATTTACTGAAACGCCATGTCGACGATCACGACCTGATCGCCAATATCGGTTCATTCGCACGTCGCATGCACTTTATGAAGGCCTTTGCCCATTATGAAGTGTTCAAGCTGATTCAGGACTTGCCAGGCGATATCGTTGAATGCGGAGTCTACAAGGGAGCGTCGTTGCTGTCGTTCGCGCGTTTTCTCGAGACGTTCTGCTCGGGCGACCGAACCCGGCGGGTGATCGGTTTCGAGCATTTTAGCGGTTTGGCGGACCGCTCAGAGAACGATGGCTATAATGAGCGCGTCGGGAATACTTCTGAGGGATGGAACCCGTCCAGCTTCCGCGAGACACTGTTCGCCCTGATCGACGCCTTCAATGCCGACAGCTTCGTACCGGCGCGCCCACGTGTCGAGCTGGTGGACGGTGATATCCGGCAAACGGCTGCCGATTACGTAGCGCAGAATCCGGGTTTGCGAATCTCGCTCCTGCACCTCGATATGGACCTTTATGAACCAACACTTGCAGCGCTTCGCGCGTTTTGGCCACGTGTTCTGACTGGTGGCGTGATCGTGTTCGACGAGGTTGCCATTCGGGAATGGCCGGGAGAAAGCCTAGCTGTTGAGGAGTTCTTCGAAGGTGCGCCGCCCAAGCTGCAAAAGTTCGGTTGGGCGTCCGCTCCCGGCGGGTACTTCGTCAAAACCTAGGCATCAGCCGGCACCTTGAGGAAGGCGTCGTACTCCTCTGGAACGCTGCAGAACACCACCGCCTCGTGGGCGATGCGGTGGAACCGGATGTCGGCTCCCGCGGCGATGAGCGTGTTGTACAGTGGAGCGACGTAGAGCTCACTCCCCTGCAACCGCTCCGCCGGCCACGCCGCCTGCTCCTCGAAGGCCGAGTCGATGTTGAAGATCGTCACTGTCTCGTCAGGCGCGATCCCGGCCTCATGCAGCACGGCGCACCGGATGTTTCCGAGTGCGATGCGCAGGCGGTCCAATCCGGTGTCGGCGGGAAGGATCTCCGCCGCCGGCTCGACCGTCGTGGGCTCGGGGGAGGGAGGGGGCGGCTCGGGTACCGCATCGGCGTCAGCGGCCGAAACCACATCCTGGACGGGCTCGGGCACCGCGGATGCTGGTGGCGCAGATTGCCCCATGGGTGCGCCGCGATCCTCTTCCACCGACACGTATCCGAAGACCGCACCCGCGGTCAGCAGCATGGGAAACGCCACTTTGGCAAGCCGGACGCGGGCAGGGGACTTGCCGGATTTGGTCGCTGGAGTGTCGCTCACGTCGTTTTCGATCGACCGCGCGCCCGCATCGTTCCAGCGGCCGGGCAACAAAGCGCCTCAATCTGTATTCGCCTTTATACCCCATACTTGGGAGTACTACCAAGCGCGGCATCGTCGTCGGCACCGCCGTGCCGTTGCGCACGACTCGCAGATAGGGGTACCTTTCATGGGCCTGGGAAGGAGCGGCTGCGTTCCAGGTCCGATGCTCAATTCAGGGACAGATTGAAGATGAACATTCTTTTGCTTAAAGGATTGTCCTCCTATGGCGCGCTTCATATCCAGATAGATCAGGCCGCAGCCGCGTTCCGATCCCTCGGCCATGATGTTACCGTGGCCGACTTCGAGGATTCAGTGGAGGGCGAGGAAACGGTGCAGGCGGCCCTCGCACAGCGTGTCGATTTCTGCTTCGCCCTCAATGCAATCTGTGCCGATGTGGCGATGACCCGCTCCTCCTTTGGCCCTTTGTTGGATACGGCATATGTGACGGCCATCGTCGACCACCCAATTTACCATCAGGAGCGGCTGCAGGCCGGCCTCCCGCACTATGTCGTCTGCACCATAGACCCGTCGCACCTCGACTTTCTGGAGGCTTGGGCAGGGCCCGGCAAGTACGCGGCAACGGCGTTCGTACCGCCCGGCGGAAACAAGCCGGACACGCTCCCGGACATGGACGTCGAACGGTATTTCGCCGAGCGTGACATCCCCATCCTGTTCACCGGAACTTACCGCGGCGCGCCCCGGCGAGTGTGGGCGGACTGGGAACCGAACCTCAACAAAGACCTCATGGAGACCGCCACGGAACTGGTCCTCGACACGGGAACCTACTCGGTCGAGGAGGCTGTGCGGGAAGTTCTTGACGGCTGGGGGATCGAGCTCGAATCCGAAAAGCTGGCTGGTCTACTGTCGAGCCTCACCTTCCTGCACCGATACATCGAGGCATACCGGCGCCACGAGATGCTGGTGACGCTGGGGAAGGCCGGCGTTCCACTCTCCGTTTACGGCAACGGATGGGAGCCCCTGTGCGAGGCGTATCCCAGCTTCCAATACGGCGGCATCGGCAGCGTCGAGGAAACCCTTGGCCTACTGCGCAGATCCCGCATCTGCCTGAGCACCAACAACAACTTTATCCGTGGCGGGCACGAGCGTGTGTTCACCGCCATGTGCAACGGTGCCGCCGTGGTGTCCGAAGCGTCGACCTTCTATGAATCGGCCTTCGTCGAGGACCAGGAGATCGTCCTCTTCCGGTGGCGCGAGTTGCGCATGCTCCCCACGATGCTGAACGCCGTGCTCAAGAGCCCGGAACGCCTGCACGCTATCGCACAGGCCGGACACCGGAAAGCCCTGGAGGAGCATACCTGGGTGAGCCGGGCACGCGATATCCTGGAACTCGTGGAAAAGGTCGGTCCGCGGCCACGTTGACACTTACGCCGGCACCTTCAGGAACGCGTCGTATTCCTCCGGAACGCCGCAGAACACCACCGCTTCGCGCGCGATGCGGTGGAACCGGATGTCGGCTCCCGCGGCGATGAGTGTGTTGTACAGCGGAGCGACGTAGAGCTCGCCCCCCTGCAACCGCTCCGCCGGCCACGCCGCCTGCTCCTCGAAGGCCGACAGGAACGCGCCAGCGTGACGGAAATGATAGAGGCCGGTGCAGCACAGAGTGGAGATCGGCCGCTTCTCGGTGGTCTCCGCCACCCGGTCGGAGCCGGCCTCGGCCGGGCGCACGAAGGACCAGTTGGCGCCCTCGCCCTCGAACACCTCCAGATAGCCGTCGACCTTCGCCACGTCGAAGGAGTCGGGAAAGCGAAATCCCGGACGGAAGGTGTCGATGTTGAAGATCGTCACCGTCTCGTCGGGCGCGATCCCGGCCTTGCGCAGCCCCAGCGCCACGGTTTCGGCTTGGCCGCGCGTGGTGTGGGCGAGCACGGCGGCGCGCGCGTCGCGCACACCCAGGCGCCGGCACTCCTCCGCCACGAAGGCGGGCGTATCGGCAACGTCGCGCACCACGAAGAGGAAGGGCAGGATGTCGAAATAGGCTTCGAAGCTGCCCACCGCGTGGCTGAACAGCGTCCGTCCCTGCGCTTCCAGCATGTACTTCGGCCGGTCGAAGCCGGCTTCGGCGAAGCGGCGGCTGAGCCCCGCCATGGGAATGACGATCATCGGCTCACCGGTCCAGGTTGCGGAACAGTCGCAGCGCGTTGGCCAACAGAGCGGTCTGGCGCGCCGGCGAATCGGCGTGCAGCGGCAGCATCGACAGGAACAACAGCACGCTGATGGCCGCCACCGCCGGATCGCGGGGCGACATGCCCGCGAAGCGGTCGGCTAGGAACAGGCTTTCCACGCCACCGTGCTCCTGCTCGTCCGGCAGGGAGAGGTCGAGGGCGTACGATCCTGGCTGCCGGACGTCGAAATAGCCGGCGAGGATGACGTCATAGCGCCCGACCACGGAATGATGGAGCTTCGCCACGTCGTATCGCGGGTCGCCATAGATCGTCGGGCGGCCGTGCGCATCCTGGCCGCGTGGGTCGATCACACGGATACGTCGCGTGCGGAAATCGTAGAAGATGTTGGAAAAGCAGAAATCCCCGTGCACGACTCGCAGGTCGCCGTCGCGTGGGGGCGGCACCATGGCCGCGGCGCGCTGCGCCACTTCCCACAGGCTGGGGACCGGATGACCGTCGATGAGCCAGGGCCGGTGCAGATCCAGCCCCCGCGTTCCAGCAAAATCCTCGAGGCGTTCCAGCGTCTTGTCGAGGTACATGGCATTGGCCGCCGCCGCCCCGCCGGGTGGAGCCGGGTATTGGGCGCAGGCCTCGACGAACTCGGCGCAGGCAGCGAAGATCGTCTGCCAGACGATGTTCGGCAGCCGTCCAAAGACAAACAGATCGCTCAGCGCGGAAAGATACAGGTACTCGATGGCGTAGCGCCCGGCCTTCTCACCCTCGCCCCGCTCGACCAGCGCCGGGGTGAAGATCCGCAACAGACTAGGCAGCCCCTCGTACCACGCCGCCTCGGCCTGGATCTTCGCGTGCTTGCTGCTCGATTTGGCGGCAACGTGGCGGCCGACATCCAGGCGGTTGAAGGCGCGAGGTGTGGTCAGCCGGCTGCGCGACCGGTAGAAGGTGTGAACGTGGCCGAAGTCCAGCCATCTGCCGGTTTCGAGCGGCCGCAACGGGATCTGCTTGGTGTAGAGGTCAAGTCCGGCGACGAAGTCGCCCCGCGCCCGGGTCATGCAGCGCACGAGCTGGGAGGTGTCGGAGAAGTTGAAGTAGCCGCTCAGAACGCGCCGGCTGGCATGGCCGTCCGGCAGGATGTTGGAGATGGACGTGATACGGTCCTCCGCCACCTCGAAACCGGCCCAGCAGTAGAAGTCTTCGGTGTCGCCGACCGAAACCACGTCCCCGGCGGAGTGATCGATCCCCTCGATCAGCGTGTCGCCGTGCAGGATGGAGAGGGGGCCGCCGCCTGTCGCGCCGACGTTGATGCAGTAGACGACCGATTCTCCCAGCGTCAGGTCCACGGGCGCCGGCACCGGTTCGATGCCCAAGGCCGCGAGCATGTCGGCGTCCTGCCGTGGAATGGCGAAATCCTCGGGTACGGACATCAGGATACGGTCCGCAGCCGCGCCGATCATTTCCCGCTGGAAGCAGAACAGACGGCGGTTCGCGACCGGGAGAAAGGACGTCGGCAGCCGCCCGAATTCCGCCGCCAGCTCGGGAGCGACGTAGCTCCCGGCGCAGATCAGGAAGCACGCCATGAGCCTTCTTCTCCTCATCGAACGTTCGACAGTTCCGCAACTGTACTGTAGGTTGCATCGGCCGTCCAGGGACCATCCTTGGTCGGTGTGGGGGCGACGCCGCTTTCAAAGGGACTGTGTCCGGCCGCTCACGATCCGACGTTGCGGACTTGAACGTCCTGGATCGCTCACCGAAGTCCTTGGGGCCCGATTGGACGTGGAGCGAGGAGCACCGTCATGAAGATCCCCGGCCCTGACCACCCGATCACGGTCGTTCCGAACCCGAACCGGATCCGCGTCGTCTTCGCGGGACGGGTCGTTGCCGAGACCACGCGCGCTCTGACCCTGAAGGAAGCAACCCTACCGGCGGTCCAATACATCCCGCGCGAAGACGCCGACATGGCGTTGTTCGAACGCACCACCCATGCGACGCACTGTCCCTACAAGGGCGACGCCGCCTACTACAGCCTTCGTGTCGGCGGGCGCGCCGCCGAGAATGCCGTGTGGACCTATGAGTCGCCGTACCCCGCGGTGGCGATGATCGCGCAGCACCTGGCCTTTTATCCCAACCGGGTCGACCGGATCGAGCAGTTGCCGACGGAATCATTTGGGTCCGGCCGGTAATGGGAAGTAAGACGGCCACCCGCGTGGGCTGGATGGCCGTCCAAGGTCGAAGAGGCCCGTTGAGGCGCGGATCGGAACACGAGCCATAAAGTATCGCGTAGGGGCCGGCACGATTATTTCGTGCGGCGGGTCCCTACATGGATTGCCTTGTCCACGGTGCGGGAACGGAACGATCACATGGCTTGGGCAAACAATTCGATAGCCTAAATTTCCAAGACCTACCTCCACGATATTATAGTTTGTGCGGCGCGGCTGCCGGTACCCTTGGGACAATGATCAAAAAACCGCCCGGAAGGCGGGTAAAAGGGAGGGAAGCGATGAAGATAGCTTTCAAGGCTGCCGTCTCATTTGCCGCGATGTGCCTGGCCTTGCCAGCCGGAGCACAGGACATGCCGAAACCGCCTGGCAATCTCGAAAAGCTCGAGAGCTTCAGGATGACCGGCGAGATGACGGAAATCCCCACGATCCCGCAGTCGGGACCGAAGGCGGAGGCGATCAAGAAGACGCTGTCGCGGATCAAGCTTCCGCCAGGGTTCAAGATCAGCCTTTACGCCCTCGTGCCCGATGCCCGACATATGGCCGTCGGGCCGCAGGGCATCGCCGTCTTCGTGGGAACCCGTAAGACCAAGGCCTACGCCGTGACCGACCGTGACAAGGATCGTGTCGCGGAGGAGGTGAAGCCATTCGCGCCGACGATCAGTTTCTCGGTTCCCAATGGGTTCTGCTTTTCGAAAGACGGATTCCTGTTCCTCGTCGAACAGAATCGGGTGCTCATGTTCCCGGGCGCCGAGTTCTTCTATGAAGGGGCCGACGTCGTTGCCATCCAGGTCGTGAAGGGGGGCGAACTTATCCCCAAGGAAGAGGAAAGTTACAACCACACCTCGCGCGTTTGCCGGATCGGCCCGGACGACAAGCTCTACATCACGCTCGGGCAGCCCTTCAATGTCTTCGCACCCGAAAAAATGAACCTCTACAAGAAGGTGGGGATCAGCGGGATCATCCGGATGGATCGCGAAGGCAAGAACCGCGAAGTGTACGCCTGGGGCGTCCGGAACTCCGTGGGTATGGACTTCAATCCGAAGGACAAGTCGCTCTGGTTCACGGACAACCAGGTGGACGGCATGGGCGACGACACGCCGCCGGGTGAGTTGAACCGGGCGGAAAAGCCGGGCATGAACTTCGGCTTCCCCTACTACGGCGGTGGCAAGGTCCGGACGACCGAGTACAAGGAGCAGCAGCCACCGTCCGACGTCGTCTATCCGCAGGTCGAGATGGACCCGCACGCCGCCGATCTGGGCATGACCTTCTACAACGGCACGCAATTCCCGGCAAAGTACCGGGGCGGCATCTTTTCGGCGCAGCACGGGTCCTGGAACCGCACGACGCCGGTCGGGGCGCGGGTCATGTTCACCAGCCTCAAACCGGACGGCACGGCTGACAAGACCGAAGTCTTCGCCGAGGGGTGGCTGACCCAGAACGGCGAGTATCTCGGGCGGCCCGTCGATGTGGCCGTGCTCATCGACGGATCCCTGCTGGTCTCCGACGATCTGGCCGGCGCCATCTACCGGATCTCCCATGAACGGTGATGCGGTCCATCTCCACGGCATGCCGATCGCCCCCTCCGGGGCGATCGGCCCGGAGGGACATGCATGTTGAACGTGAGATGCGCAGCCATCCTGCTCGTCCTGGCAAGCTGCCCGGCCGCCGCCCAGGCGGGCGACCCGCAGGCGGGACGGCAGAAGGCCATGCAATGTCAGCCATGCCACGGGCTCGACGGGGTCGCGAAAATCCCCCAGGCACCGAACCTGGCCGGGCAACCGGAATTCTATCTCACAAAATCCATGAGGGACTACAAGTCGGGCACCCGCAAGGACGAAATGATGTCCATCGTGATGCCATCGCTGAGTGACACGGACATAGAAAACCTCGCCTCGTACTACAGCTCCATTCAGGTCGAGGTGAAGCCTCCCTGAGGCAAGCCGTTTACAGCCCGCTCGCCGTTACCCGCCAGATGCGGTTGCCGACATCGTCGGCGACGAGCAACTCCGGGAAGGGGGCGTGATCCCCATGAACCGGTGATGTTGCGATTTTGTCCGCATGACGTGGTTTCCTGCCGGTCCCATACACCGCGTCGGTGTTGGCGACGTAGAGGTCGTTGCCGACCAGCCGATCCTCTAATGCGAGACAGTACCGGCGGGCAGGGGCTCGCGCTTCAGCCGGCCGGCGATCTGCTGCGGTGACCTGACCGGCCCTCCTGGAGCTTGGCGATCACGTGCACCCGCAGATCCGGGCGCAGAGCCAGCTTCCGGCGTCATTTCGCGGCGGATAGTCGAGCGGTGCCGGCCCAGCCGTGCCACGGTCACCGCAATCGGGACCTTGGTATCCCGCATCTGCTGGATCTGCCGGCGCTCAGCCAGGTCGATCTGTGAATAGTGCGTTTCCACATCCAAGCTCCGAAGCCCAGGCCTTGCCATAAAACGAGAGTTGAACTTCGAAATAAAAGCCGCAAGATGACTCGTCACCGATTTGTCCGGCTTCGTGTATATTTTTATCTATTACATGGGCTTGCTCAAAAGAGATCGAACCTACTCAAACAAGCTGAATCCGGACATTCTGTTGCCGGCCCTGACTGAGGCCGCTAACAATGCGTAAAGACGCCGCAGGGAGCCGGGACAATGGCATCTAAGATGCTCAGGATCCTGAAGCGTGGGGCGGTGCTGCTCGTCGCAGTCGTCTTGACGCTGATCGCGGTTCGCATCTACGACACGCAGCGCGGCCCGCCGCTCGAGCGCTGGCATACCCACGTGCCCCTCGAAATGAGCGCGGACGAGATCGATAGCGCCGATTGGGGCCAGTATCTCACGGCGGAGCTAGTGATTTTCGATGATGTGCGGACCGAGGTCACGGCGAAGTTGGAAGCGGAAGATCGTATCCCGGTCAACCGATACTTCGATGGCAGCCCGGTCTATCCGGGCAGGTTCTCGCAGAACTGGAACCGATCCTACGTGCTGGAGCCGGATGGCGCTCCCGTTGGCGCTGCGGTGTTCCTGCATGGGTTGACGGACTCGCCCTACAGCCTGCGTCACATTGCGCGCCGCTATCAGGCGCATGGCTACGTCTCGGTTGCGATCAGGCTACCCGGCCATGGCACGGTTCCAGCCGGCTTGGCGGAGGTCGAGTGGAAAGACTGGCTGGCCGCCACGCGGCTCGCCGTGAGGGAGGCGCGCCGGCGCATCGGTCCATCACAGCCGCTGCATCTCGTCGGGTTCTCCAATGGCGGCGCGCTTGCGATGAAATATGCTCTGGACGCGATCAATGAGCCTGGGCTCAGCCGTCCGGACCGCATAATCCTGATCTCGCCGATGATCGGTATCACGGCGTTCGCGCGCTTCGCGGGATTCGCGAGCTTGCCGGCAATGCTGCCAGCATTCGCGAAAGCTGCCTGGCTCAGCATTCTGCCCGAGTTCAACCCGTTCAAGTACAACTCGTTCCCGGTCAATGGCGCGCGCCAGTCGTATCGCCTGACGCAGGCGCTGCAACAACAGATCCTGCAGTATGCGCGCAGCGATCAACTGGCCCAACTACCGCCAATCCTGACCTTCCAGTCTGTCGTCGACTTTACGGTCAGCACGCGCGCGATCATTTCCTCGTTGTACGGGCATCTGCCTGCCAATGGCAGCGAAATCGTGCTGTTCGACTTGAACCGCAACACAAAACTTGGCCCACTGCTAAGTTCGGCGTCCGATGCCATGCTCACACGCCTCCTGCCGATGCCGCCACAACGGTTCCGGACCACAATCATCACCAACATCGCCTCTGACAGCAGCGAAGTCGTGGAGCGCATCATCGAAGCCGGCGCGGACACGGAACAGCAACGCGCCCTGGGACTGACCTATCCACCCGGTGTCTATTCACTGTCCCATGTCGCGCTGCCGTTTCCGACCAGTGATGGCCTTTACGGGTTGGAACCCGATCCGCGTGAGGACTTCGGCATCACACTGGGCACGATCGCGGCGCGGGGTGAGCGCGGTGTGCTCATTGTCAGCCTGGACACGCTGTTGCGCATATCGTCCAACCCGTTCTTTCCATACCTGGTCGAACGGACCGAGGAAGGCATCGAACCGGGCGTGCCTCGGCTGCGGGCAGGCCAGTAACCAGTCTGAGGAACCGGTGCAACGTAGGGCCGGAGGATTCGCAACCGCCGGTCAGGACCTTCCCGAATACGAGGTGCCAAACCTTCCGGACGAATGGGGCCGCGTTTCCACAATATTGGCTGGGAAACAAACTCTTGAGCCGTCAAGGCGGCGTACTTCTAAAGAAATAATCCGACGGCGGCTGCCTGTGACGTATAAGTGATCGTGCATAATTCATAAGCGGTAGCGTAAAGTTCATCTAAATTTTGATGTAATGTGGATGATATGCTCGCTTATATATCCATGATCTTTCGTGTAAAACCTAGGAACGATAATCGTTCATGAAAATGTTGTCCACATCATCAGAGGGATAGCAAGAAAATATCTGACGCATCTTTGCGTAACATCACCTGTCGTCGGTGTGTTCCATCGTTATTACGGGTCGAGGCACTACCGAAGCGGAAAACACGGAGGCTGGACATGGCAGACCTGATTTGCGTCGCGTTCGAGGACATAACGACCGCTGACCGCGCGCTGACTGAGTTGACCGCGTTACAGAAGGAGTTCGTGATCCAACTCAAGGATGCATGCGTCGTCGTTCGCCCCCCCGAGGGGGATATTCAGCTTCACCAGGCGATACCGCTCGTTAAAGCGGGGGCCGTTACTGGCGGCACGTCGGGCGCTCTTTGGGGTGGCCTGATCGGGCTCCTGTTCCTCAACCCTCTCGCAGGCATGGTGGTCGGTGCCGGTGTCGGTGCGGCAAGTGGCGCTCTCACCGGCAAACTCACCGACTACGGTATCCCGGACGATTTCATCAGAGAACTCGGCCGTACGATCCAACCAAACTCGTCCGCCTTGTTCCTATTAGTGCAGAAGGTCACGACCGATAAAGTCCTACCGAAAATGGCGGACTTCAAGGGTCGCGTGCTCCAGACGTCGCTCTCGGACGAGATGGAAAAACGTCTTCGTGAGGCGTTGGGCGATACGACAGCGCCGTCGACCTGAGGGCGCCCACTTCTACCGGATGCCGTCCACGCGTTACGCAGGTCTGGCCGCAGAGTGAGCTTCCGGCGCCGGGCGCGCCGCCGACGCGCCATCGCATCGGCGACGGTACAGTAGTAGCCGGGTACTCCCGGCCCCAGCGGTCGCGGCACGTATCGTGGTAGACGTTGCGGTGGATCTCGCGGTGGATAGTCGAGCGGCGCCGGCCCAACCGGCTCGCGATCACCGCGACCGGCACCTTCGCATCCCCGCCCACATGCCAAGATCGCATAAGCAGGATTATGGAAACGCGGATACCATTATGCGTCCATGTCCATTGCGAGTCACAGCGCGCCGTGCCCGCTGGCAGCGCAGTCAACCCGCCACGCGCTTCTTCTCCGTCGCAAAGGGGCTGAGACCGAGCCAGTGGTGCATGGACAGGGCAAGGTCGCGATCGCCGGTCAATTTCACGCGTTCTCCTTTGACCTCCTCGGCCAGGCTGGTCAGGCCCATCCAGATGGCGGTCATGGTTCGCAGGTCGGTGACCACATAGAGGTCGGGATCGAAGCCGGGATCGACCGAGCAGAGGTCGACCTCCCCCCGCTCGACGATCAGCCACCAACTGCGCCTTGCGAGCGGCTGTTCCGGGTACAGAAACTGAACCACCCGCCGTCCAGCCGGCATGGGCGTGGGATCAAGGTTGCGCCGCATGTCCCACATGAGCAGGCTGGGGTCGAGGTTACGCAAGCTGGGTTCCGATTGTACCCAGCGCTGTCCCCAGAAACCGATGCATTCCACAACGGCGCGCAGGTCGCGCCCAGCCTCGGTCAGCCGGTATTGGCCGGCGCCCTGGCCGTCGGGCACCCGCACCAGAACGCCGGCTTCCTCCAGCTCCTTCAGGCGCTTGGACAGCAGGGCCGGGGACATGCGGGGCACGCCCCTGCGCAGTTCGTTGAACCGGGTGCTGCCGGCGACCAGTTCGCGCAGGAGCACCATGGTCCAACGGGTGCATAGGATCTCCGAGGCCATGGCGACGGGGCAGAACTGCCCGTAGCTTTGCGCTTCCATTCCGGCCCCCCTTCCGATTCCGCTACAGATGCTGAACTTGAGGCTCGTCGTCCCTTGGGAACATGCTGCCGATCTGCTCGACCCATGGAGCAAGGGACGGCCATGTTGGACGGCAATTGCAAGCATACCCCTGCATCCGCTCACGAGCGACGATCCGGATGGAGATGGCCAAGCCTGGAAGGCCCCCTTTTGCCCACGTGATGTGCCCATGGCCCCGCGGCCGGAACAGCGCTAGGTGGCTGAGAAGCGAGCACCTGACGTCACTCTTGAACAAACCTGAAGGGAGGGCTCTATGACCGACTATCCGGTGCGCACCGGCGACGGAAACCGGATCTCCTTCGACACGGATGCCGTCGAACGGCTGCGTGCACAACTGCGCGGCACCATCGTCACTCCGGACATGCCGGACTACGATGAGGTGCGGCAGATCTGGAACGCCATGATCGACCGGCGGCCGGGTCTGATCATCCGGTGTGCAGACGCGTCCGACGTGCTGCATTGCGTTCGACTGGCCCGCGACCACCGGTTGCTGACGGCCGTCCGCGGGGCGGGGCACAATATTGCCGGGAACGCCGTCTGTGAGGGCGGCCTGATGATCGACCTGTCGCCCATGAATTCGGTGCGGGTCGACGAGGCGCGCCTCGTCGCCTCGGTCGGGCCCGGCGCAACGCTCGGCGATTTCGACCGGGAAGCGCAGGCCTTCGGGCTGGCGACGCCCTTGGGCATCAACTCGACCACCGGCGTGGCTGGCCTGACGCTGGGCGGCGGCTTCGGCTGGCTGAGCCGCAAGTACGGCATGACCATCGACAACCTGATCGCCGCCGACATGGTCACCGCCGCCGGCGACTCCGTCCGGGCGAGCGAGACGGAGAACCCCGATCTGTTTTGGGGCATCCGGGGTGGAGGCGGCAACTTCGGCGTCGTCACCTCCTTCGAGTTCCGGCTGCATCGGATCGGCCCCGAAGTGCTGGCCGGTCTGGTCGTCCATCCCTTTGAGCAGGCCGGCGAGTTGCTTCGCCGCTACCGCGAGATGGCTCCCCGAATGCCGGACGAACTCGCCTGCTGGGCGGTGCTGCGCAAGGCGCCGCCGCTGCCGTTCCTGCCGCCCGAGGTGCACGGCAAGGAGGTGCTGGTCTTCGCCGTCTGCTACGCCGGCGACCCGGCGGCCGGGCGGAAGGAGCTGGAACCGCTGCTGGCACTCGGCGAACCGCTGGGGACGCACCTGGACGTGATGCCGTATGTGGCGTGGCAGTCGGCGTTCGACGCGCTGCTCACGCGCGGCGCCCGCAACTATTGGAAGTCTCATAACTTCACGGCCCTGGAGGACGGGCTGCTGGATCTAACCCTCCGATACGCCGGACAACTGCCAACTCCGCAGTGCGAGATCTTCATCGGCCAGCTCGGCGGAGCCGTCAATCGCGTGCCGGCGGATGCCACCGCCTATCCGCATCGGGACGCGGAGTACATCATGAACGTGCACACCCGCTGGGACGATCCGGCCGGTGACCAGCGGTGCGTCGCCTGGGCGCGGGACTTCTTCAACGCGACCGCCCCCTACGCCACCGGGGGCGTCTATGTGAACTTCATCACCGAGGACGAGGAGCGGGTGGCGGACGCCTACGGCAGAAACTATCAGCGCATGGTCGCCCTGAAGCGGCGGTATGATCCGGACAACCTGTTTCGCCTCAACCAGAACATCCCGGCACAGGTGGCCGCCTGAGCAGGCGGCACTTGCCCCCACCCTCCCCATGCTTCGCGTGGTTCGCATTGGTCCCCTCCCCTGCGCAGCGGGGGAGGGAGACCGGACCAACTCGGTGGCTCTTTTCCAGATCGGTCGTTCGACAGCAAACCGGTTCCACGGTTCTCTGCGACGCTCAGACGACCGACACGTTGCCGCCGCCTTCGGCGAAGCCGTTGTTCAGGCCCCAAATGGCCGCCTGGGTACGGTTCTGTGCGTCGATCTTGCGCAGCAGGCTCTTGAGGTGGACCTTGACGGTCGCCTCGGTGATGTTCAGGTGAATGGCGATCATCTTGTTGGAGTCGCCGTTCAGCAGGCAGCGCAGGATCTGCGCCTCGCGCTGCGACACTCCCTTGCGCAGCACCGGCATGTCGGTGGTGGCGCCGCTCGCGCGGCCACTGATCAGCAGCGCGGCGAGATGCGTCGGGAACACCTTCTCGCCTATCATCACCAGGCGCAGCGATTGTGCCAGCGCCTCGATGGAGATGTCCTTCATCAAAAATCCGTCCGCGCCGGCCTGGATGGACTTGGCCATGACGCCGCTGTCCAGCTTGCCGGTAAGCAGCACGAGGCGCGCGTCCGGACAGGCGGCTTTCAATGCCTGCACCACCCCGGCACTCTCGCCCAACCCCACCGGATCGACCAGGATAAGTTGCGGCGGATCGGGCTCTGAGACAATCGCGAGGGCCGTGTTCAGAGATGATGCCTCCTTGGTGATCTGGAATCCCTGGTCCGTGAACAAGGCTTTCAACCCCTGCCGGAACAAGTTGTTCGTATCAATCAAAGCTACGGAAACGGGTTGCATCGCAGGCCACTCCCAAAGGGGTTGCTTTCTGGGACTATATCCTATCGAGAGTGGTTGTGCCATGCTTTCGTTAGTAAATTTTTAACCAATTAAGTGGGGCGTTGGCCATCGGAATTATTGTACAGCTTAAGCTGAGAGAGGGCTTGCAGATCCTGTAGGGCGAGATCCCCTCCCCGCTCCTGACCCTATGCACACGTCCTTAGGCGCAATGGTGGAATACCCCGCTCCAGGTGGGCGTCTTTACAACACCATGGGCTCTGGCAGCGCCTCGCCACTCCACGGCAGGCCAACCATGGTTACCTTGCGCCCGCCGCCACACCCCGACGGCGGGCGCGCTTCACTCTCCGACCGGCTTACACCGCATGCGCTCCGCGCATATGACCCCGGAGCGGCTACTGTCGTGTGGTCTGGTTACTTTCCGCCCGTCAGGCTCCGGCCTGACGGTTTTTTGCGGCCCGCCTCGATGCCGTCCTATGCCGCCGTCACCCAACGGTCGGGGGGAGCCGAGAGGGAGGTTCCGGTGAACGGATCGCCCAATCCGTGCGCGGCCATCTCATGGCCGCGCTCCGACGTCGCTCGCCAGTAATATTCCGCCGAGAACACGCGCAGGGACGAATGCAGGTTGCCCACTTCGCCGACCGTGGCGAGCAACCGCCGCTCCACCGCAGATACCAGTTGGGGCAGCGAGACCTCCTCGCGCCGGGCGATGTCCTCTAGCGCCCGCCAGAAGAAGGGCTCCAGGCGCAGACTGGTGCGCCGTTCGTTGACGATAAGATTGCGTGTGATGGTTTCCGCGGGCATTGTGCGTCCTCCTTGATTCGGAGTTACTTTCACATGCAGTCTTATGCGGGTGCGGTGAACAAGTTCACACCCCTCGCAGCGAGGGGGGCAAGGGGGGCGAGACGACCATGACACCCCAACCACGGCGGCGCATGCCGCTATCGTTCAAGCTTTGGTTCGCCTTCCTGGGGTTCGTGGCGGTCGCCATGATCGCGGCTGCCGTCTACTCGGCGCTCGTTGTGATTGAGGCCGGCCCCGAGGGCTATCGCGGCATCGACGCCAAGCCGGCCGCGGCTCCGAGCCGGCCATGAGCCAAGCCGCCGCATTCAAAATTGTGCAGTCAAGTGGCCGATTCGGCCGTGGATGCAACCATCGTCGTTGATTTTGCCTGCGTGCAAAGCGAGCATATTCCTGTATGTTTACCCCCCATTCTCAGCAAGCACGAAAGCCATCATGGTAAAACGGATTCCGAAGCAGACGCCCCGCCCGGCAACAGACAACGACGAGGGCGGTCCCGATGCCGTCGACGTGCATGTCGGATCGCGCATCCGGCTGCGGCGAACCCTGATGGGGATGAGCCAGACAGCCTTGGGCGAGGCGGTCGGGCTGACGTTCCAGCAGATCCAGAAGTACGAGAAGGGCGGCAACCGCGTGTCTGCCTCGCGCCTCTGGCAGTTCGGCCAAGTTCTCGACGTGCCTGTGTCGTTCTTCTTCGACGACATGCCGGCCACCGTGCTGGCGGAGCGCGGCCATCCCAGCACCACGCCGGCCGGCATCGAGGCGGAGGGAACCGGCGTGATGAACAAGCGTGAGACGCTCGAACTCGTGCGCGCCTATTACCGGATCGACAACGATCCGGTGCGCCGGCGTCTCTACGACCTCTTCAAGGCGATGGGCTCCAGCGGCAAGGACGACACCCCCGACTGATCGGAGCCAAGACCGCTTAGGACCAGCGCCCAGGCGTGCCGCGCGGCGGAAACCGACTTGACGTTGAGCGCACCTCGCTCGCTGAGGTGCGGTCACCGCCCTGGTCTTTCGGGATGCGGCGCGCCTCGCGGTCCAGCATGCGCGCGGTGTCCGCCCGGGCGACCGAGGCCTCCAGCTCGCGGATGCGCTCCTGCAACGACGCCATCACGGTGGCGCCGGCCTGTCGGTTCTTGAACTGCTCCAGGTCCTGCTTGAGCCTGGCGAGCTGGCTTTTCTGCTCTGCGAGGCTGGGCCCTTCCTTGCTCTTGGCGACTCGGTAGGCTTTCTCGTCGTAGCTGGGCATGGGATCTCTCCTGGCTGCCGTGATGATGTTGGGTGTGCCGGCCGCCGACGCCATTGGGCGGACGAAGGGCTTGACGACCATTCTGTGCCGGGGGTGCCTTGAGATGCCCTTTCCATTTCGTAATATGCCGTCTGCCGCACCCCATGCTCATCGATGCTTGCTATGCTGATGGCCCGCAGCCGCATTTCCGGCGGCACATGGAGACAGCATGAAGATTGAAAGCAAGGCGGTCGACCGGACCGCTCTCGAGGCGAAGGTTCAGGAGTTCCTGCGCAACGGTGGCACGATCACTCAGTGCGCGCCAGGGCCTTCGGAGAACGTTACCTACAAGCATGCGATGCGGGGGCGGCCGAGACCAAAGGCCGATGGCGCAACGCCCCAACCGACCGCAGAAAAGAAAGCCCCGCCCAACGATTCATGAGCACCGCTCCAGGCCCGGAGTACGAATGGGCGCCCCACCGGGCGCCCTTTGTGTTTGTACGTCATCCCGCGCTGTGTCGCCGAACGCGCGGTACTATGTTTTGAGCACGGTTGGCTGACGGGTTCCAGGAATGCGGCGCCTTTCCAAGAGTCTCGCGATCGTTGTGCTGGCGGTGGTCCTGGTGCCGGTGCTGGCGGCCGGCGGCCTGTATCTGTGGCTGCGCAGCGAACAGCCGCAGCAGACCGGCTCCGTCTCCTTGCCCGGCCTCGACCGCCCGGTGGAGGTGCTGCGCGACGCCGACGCCGTGCCGCATATCTTCGCGGCCAACGAGACCGATGCCTACTATGCGCTGGGCTACGTCCATGCGCAGGACCGGCTGTGGCAGATGGAGACGATGCGGCGTCTCGGCAGCGGCCGGCTGGCGGAGCTGTTCGGCACGCGATTCGGCGGCTGGACGCTGCGCCTCGACCGGCTGACGCGCACGCTGGGCTTCTATCGCCGCGCCCAGGAAAGCTATGCGCTGCTCTCGCCCGAGGCCAAGCGGGCGCTGGACGCCTATGCCAAGGGGGTCAACGCCTATCTCGCCACCCGCAAGGAGGCTCTGCCCATCGAGTTCCAGCTCATGCGCCTGGAGCCGGAGCCGTGGAAGCCGGCCGACAGCCTAGTCTGGGGCAAGCTGATGACGTTGCAGCTCGCCGGCAACTACCGCGAGGAGCTGGCGCGCGCCCGCGTCACCCAAAAGCTCACCGTGCAGCAGGTGCACGACCTCTACCCGGCCGACCCGCCGGGCTCCCCGGTGACGCTGGCAGCGGAGTTGCGCGAACTGCGCTTCGACCGCGCCGAGGCCGCGCTGCCGCCGCCCCTGGGCTTCGACCTGGCCTCCAACGAATGGGTGCTGGCCGGCAACCGTACCACGACCGGCAAGCCGATCCTCGCCAACGACCCGCACCTGGGGTTGGAGGCGCCGGTGCTCTGGTACCTGGCGCGCATCGTTACGCCGAACTTCACGATCGCGGGTGCCACCGCGCCGGGCATGCCGCTGCACGCGCTGGGGCACAACGGGCACGTCGCCTGGGGCTTCACCAACACGCACAGCGACGTGCAGGACTTGTTCGTCGAGCGCGTGGACGTGCAGGACGCCACCCGCTATCTGACCCCGCAGGGCAGCGAACCCTTCGCTACCCGCACCGAGGTCATCAAGGTCAACGGCCAGCCGGACGAGGTGTTGACCGTGCGCGAGACCCGGCACGGCCCCGTCGTCTCCGACCTGGAGGGCATCGATGCGGGTACGCCCGGGCACGTGCTGGCATTGGCCTGGGCCGGCTTACGGGAGCCCGACACCACCGGCGAGGCGCTCTACCGCCTGAACCACGCGCGCTCGGCCGCCGACGTGCGCGCGGCGCTGGCGCGGCACGTTACGCCGCAGCAGAACGTTGTCTACGCCGACACCGCCGGCACCATCGGCTTCATCGTCCCCGGCCTGGTGCCGGTGCGCCGCAAGGGCGACGGCACGCTGCCTGTGCCGGGCTGGGATGGCGAGTACGACTGGACCGGCTTCATCCCCTATGAGGCGCTGCCGCAGACCGTCAACCCGCCGTCGGGCCAGGTGGTCAACGCCAACAACGCGGTGGTGGGCCCTGGCTATCCCTACCTGCTGGCCGCCACCTGGCCGGAATCATGGCGCGCCGCGCGCATCCAGCAGATGCTGACCGGCGGCACCTTTTCGGTGGAGGACGTCGCCGCCCAGCAGCTCGACACCGTGTCGCTGGCCGCCAGGGACCTCCTGCCGCTGATGCTTGCGGTACCGGTGGGTGGTGGCATGGCGGCGGAGGCCGTCGGCCTGCTCAAGGCCTGGGACGGCCGCATGGACCGCGACCGGCCCGAGCCCCTGATCTTCGATGCTTGGTTCCGGACGCTGAACCGTGCGCTGTTCGCCGACGAGCTCGGGTCTCTGTTCGGTGAGTACTTCTGGCAGCAGACCCTGACCGTGAAGCGCGCGCTCACCGACCGCCAAGCTTGGTGCGACGCCGCCGCGACGCCGAAAATCGAGACCTGCGCCGACATTCTGAAGTCCTCGCTCGACGCGGCGCTGGCCGAGCTTGCGCAACGGCAGGGGGCGACGGTGACCGCGTGGCGCTGGGGGGCGGAGCATGTGGCCCCCCTGCCCCACCCGCTGCTCAGCCGCCTGCCGCTGGTCGGCCGCTGGTTCGCGCTGCCGGTCGGGACCGACGGCAACAGCCAAACCGTGAACCGTGGGGCCACACGCTACTCCGACCCGATCGCGCCCTTCGCCCACGTGCACGGCGCCGGTTACCGCGCCGTCTATGACCTTTCCAATCTCGCGCAGTCGCGCTACGTCATCGCTACCGGGCAGTCGGGTAACCCGCTCTCGCGGCACTGGGGCGACTTCGTGCAACGCTGGCGGGACGGCGGCACGGTCCGCATGGCCGGCGACCGCGACGAGCTGGCCCGCGCCGGCGCGCAGATCCTCACGCTCAAGCCCAGCTTCGGAGCCAATCCATGAGCACCGTCACCGCCGAGGATATCCGCACCGCAGCCAAGCGCCTGTCCGGCCGCATCGCCGCCACCCCCGCCGAAACGGCGCCCCGCCTTTCCGAACTTGCGGGCTGCGAGGTGTTCCTGAAGCTGGAGAACCAGCAGCACACCGGTTCCTTCAAGGAGCGCGGCGCGCTCAACAAGCTGCTGTCACTGAACGAGACCGAGCGCCAGGCCGGCGTCATCGCCATGTCGGCCGGCAACCACGCGCAGGCGGTGGCCTGCCACGCGTTCAAGCTGGGCATCCGCGCCACCGTCGTCATGCCCGCCTTCACCCCCTTCACCAAGGTGGAACGCACGGAGTCCTTCGGAGCCCGCGTGATGCTTGAGGGCGAGACACTGAGCGAGGCCGAGGCGTTTGCCCATGATCTGGCAGCCCGCGAGGGGCTGACCTTCGTCCACCCCTACGACGATGCGCTGGTGGTCGCCGGCCAGGGCACGGCAGCGCTGGAGTTCCTGGGGCAGGTGCCCGACCTCGACATGCTGGTGGTGCCGGTGGGCGGCGGCGGCCTGATCGCTGGCACGGCGGTGGTGGCCAAGGCGATGAATCCGGACATCCGGGTGGTCGGCGTCGAGTGCGCCATGTACCCGTCCATGAAACAGGCCCTGCATGGCGAGCCGATCACCTGCAGCGGGGTCACCATCGCCGAGGGCATCGCCGTCAAGGCGCCCGGCAAGCTGACGCGGGAGCTGGTGGCGCAGCACGTGGACGACATCCTGCTGGCCTCCGAAGAGGCGCTGGAGGCCGCCGTCTTCCGCATGGTCAACGTGCAGAAGCTGGTCGCCGAGGGCGCAGGCGCCGCCGCCCTGGCCGCCGTCCTGGCCGAGCCCGCCCGCTTCCAGGGCAAGCGCGTCGGCCTGATCGTGTCGGGGGGCAACATCGACGCGCGCCTGCTGGCGCAGATCCTCATGCGCGGCCTTGTGCTGGAGGGCCGCATCGTGCGCCTGCGCATCGGCCTGACCGACGCGCCGGGCGCCCTGGCCAAGGCGACCCGTATCCTCGGCGAGGCCGGCGCCAACATCGTCGAGGTCTACCACCAGCGCCTGTTCCACGACGTGCCGGTGAAGATGGCCGAGATCGACGTCATCCTGGAAACGCGGGACCGTACCCACGTGCAGGCCATCGTCGACCGGCTGGCGGCGGCGGGCTTCCCGACGGAGCTGATGGTGGATGTGTCGTAAATTTTCCCCGTCTCCCGCCCCGGGAGAGGGTTAGAATCTCACCCCAATTCCGCGTAGCCCCCGCGGAAGTACAGCAGCGGCCTGCCGTCGTTACGCGAGCGCAGGTGGCGGACGCGGCCCACCACGATGGCGTGGTCGCCGCCGGCGTAGACCATCTCCTTGTCGCATTCGATGTTGGCGAGGCAGCCCGACAGGATCGGCACGCCGGTGTCCCAGCGTTCCACTCCCACGCCCTCCCAGCGATCCTGGAGGTCGCGCTTGGAAAAGCGCATCGACAGGTTCTTCTGCTCGTCGGCCAGCACGTTCACCGCGAACGCCTCGGCCTGCATGAAGTCGTCGAAGGCATGCGCGGCGCGGCCTAGGCTGAACAGCACCAGCGGCGGCTCCAGCGACACCGAGGAGAAGGAATTGATCGTCACGCCGACGAGATGCCCGGTCGGGCTCAGCGTGGTGACGACGGTGATGCCGGTGGCGAAGCAGCCGAGCGCGTCGCGGAACGCGCGGGGGTTGATGGTCATGGCAGCCCTGGTTGGGACCCGTGAACGGTGTCGCGGGGATTAACCCACCCCGCCCCTCCGGCGCAAGCCGGTTCTTCCCCGAGCAACGGGCCGGAGCGGCGGCATTGGCCGTTCGGGATTCCGTTAAACGGATCTTAAGGAAGACCGCGCACCTTTCAATCGTTGCAAACCGGCTTGGATTCTCGACGGTTACGATGGCAGCCACTCCCGCCGGCACGGAACAGCCGATCATCATCAAGAAGAAGAAGGGCGGCCACGGCGGCCACCACGGCGGCGCGTGGAAAGTCGCATACGCCGACTTCGTGACCGCGATGATGGCGTTCTTCCTGCTGCTCTGGCTGCTCAACGTCACCACGTCGGACCAGCGCAAGGGCATCGCCGATTATTTCGCCCCCGTATCGGTCAGCCGCGAGACGTCGGGCTCCGGCGGCATGCTGGGCGGCCAGACGATCACCGCGCCGGGCGCGCAGCTCAACTCCACCTCCCCCATCTCACCGGAGATGCCCTCCACCCCCAGCCCGAACGGTGGCGGCGAAGACTCGACGGGCGGCATGGAAGGCGCCAGTCCGGGCGAGCAGCGCAACAACGAGAACCGCCTGGAATACCAGCAGCGCCTTGAACAGCTCGCCAAGCAGCTCGGCATCCCCGGCCAGAAGCCCGGCGAGAAGCTGTCCGACTTCGCCGACCGCGTGACGGAGGCGGCGGCGCAGCTCCAGCAGCAGCAGTCCGAAGGCAAGCAGTTCCAGCAGGCGGCCAACGAGATCCGGCAGGCCATCCAGTCGATCCCCGAGTTGCAGCCGCTGGCGCAGAACCTGATGATCGACCAGACGCCCGAAGGTCTGCGTATCCAGATCGTCGACCAGGACCGGGTGTCCATGTTCCCCGGCGGCTCGGCGCAGATGTACCCGCAGACCAAGCAGCTCGTCATGCAGGTGGCGCAGGCACTGTCGAAGCTGCCCAACAAGTTGTCGATCAGCGGCCACACCGACGGCATCCCGTTCGCCAGCGGCGCCGCTCGCGACAACTGGGACCTGTCGACCGACCGCGCCAACGCCACGCGCCGCGCCCTGCTCGCCGGCGGTATCCCGGAGAACCGCATCCAGGACGTGACCGGCCGCGCCGACCGCGACCTGCTGGTCCCCGACCAGCCCGGCAGCCCGCGCAACCGCCGTATCAGCATTGTCCTGTTGCGCGACGTGCAGATGCCCGTCGCCCCTCCCCCTGCCCCTGCCCCCGGCGGCCAGTCCGCCAAGCCGCAGGCGCCGGTGAAGCACTGATTTTTCCCCATTCCAGTAGGGAGAGGGCGCCCTCACCCCAATCGGAGGTGCCGACGCGTCACGTGGTTGTCCCAACGGAAGGCCTTCACCTCCCACCCGTCCCGGACGGCCAGCGGACGCACGCGCACCGTTTCGATCGCACCCAGCCCACTGGTGGCCAGGAAACCGACACCGTTGGGGGAGAGGCCGCAGCCGTCGGGCAGCGATGTCGCGCCCAACCATTCACCGCTCGCACTGTCCCACAGCCCGATCACCCCGCCCTTGGGCGAACTCGCGGCGACGGTGTGTCCGTCCGCCGCCACGCTGCCGATGTAGCCTTCGAACCGGGCCAGGGCGTCGTCGGGCGTATCGAACAGGCGCACAGCGCCGCTGCCGGGGCGGTGCGTGCCGGTTAGAGGCTGCAGCTTCCCGATCGGCCGTTCGTCCTGTGTGCCGAAGGCGATCCCTCCGTCGGGCAGCGGCGCGATGTGGCGGATGCCGAGGTTGCTGTGCTGGTCCGGCAGCCGGACTTGATCGAGTAGCCGGCCGCTGACCGCCTCGACGTAGGTCAGCGACGAGTCCATGTCGTCCAGGTTCAGCTTGGCCCGGCCGGTATCGGGGTGGGTGATGACGCCGCCGTTGGCGACCGCGAGGACGGTCCCACTCCCAATCATGATCAGCTCGTGCGGCCCGAGGCCGTGGGTCGGCATCGCGTCGAGGCGGCGATAGCCGTCCGCGGCGTCGTAGACGCCGATGGCACCGGTCTCGCGCGGGACGTCGTCCTCCGCCACGTAGAGCAGCCGCCCGTCGGCAGAGAATGCGCCGTGGCCGGTGAAGCGGCGGTCTTCGGGTGCCTTCACGACGGGACCCGGCGTACCGTCGGTCAGCGACACCGGCATGAACCAGCGGCCAGGCCGGCGGGCGAAGGCGATGGCCTCGGCGCGGGACGGATGCGGGACGACGCCATGGGCGCGGCCGGGTGTGGGCGTGGCGAAGCGAACCGCGCCGGCCCCGTCCAACGCCGCGACCCCGTAACCCGGCGACGCCCCGGCGGTGGCGTAGGCGCTGAGATAGAGCGTCCCGTCCGCGGTGTTCGCCCGGGCCGGCCCGACCAGGGCGGCCGCGAGCCCCCCGCTCAGCAGGAACAGGACGTCCCGGCGGTTCGCGGTCATGGTTCAGTCCCCATCCAGTTCATTGAATCCCAGCGTGATGTCGAGAAGCGGGGCGACCGTGACGACGAACTCGGCGCGCACCGCCTTGACCGAACGCAACGCCCCTTCCACCGCCTTGCGCTTCGCCGGGTCGGTGACGGCGGCGTTCAGCGGGGCGGGGATCGCCCCGGCGGTACGGATGGCGGCCGCGAGGGATTCGTCGATGGCCCGCCGGGCCGTCGCGCCGTCCGGGGTGTCGGGCAGCAACGCAGCGATTCCGGGACCGCCGCGCTCGCCCAGCATCAAGGCGCGCAGGGCCTCCAGGTTGAGGATGACGTTGCGCGTGGAACGCCCGCTGCGCAGCGCCTCGGCCACGGCCGGCTTGGCCTCGTCGATGTTGGTGCCGAGCGGCGTCAGGAGCTTTTGGTCGGTGATGACCTGCACCATGGTGATCGCCGCGCTGAACAGCGCGTTCACCGCCCAGCCCGAATCCGGGCCGAGGACGGTTTGCCGGCCGGCAGCCAACGGCTCCTCCAGGGCCTTCCAGTCGTCACGCGCGCCGGCCGCGATCGAGGCGAGGTTACGCGCCGCGGCGGCGGCCAGCGCGCCGCGGTAGCGCTTGGTGTCGTCCCCGTCGAAGGCGGCGACGGTGCCCCCCTCGTCGAACAGCAGCCGCTCGAGGATGGTCAGGCCCTGCACCGCGGCGCTCTGACGGGCCAGCGCGCCGGGCTCCAGCAGCTTCGGGTCGCGGGCCTTGAGGAACGCGCCGATCTGGCGCTGCACCACGCCGGGCCGTTCCGGCCAGTAGGAGATGCGGTCGGCGCGCAGGTCGGCCATCAGCGGGCCGGGGCGCAGGTGCTGCACGCCGGCCCAGGCATCGGTGACGGCCCGGTGGGCGTTTCGGCAATCTTCCAGTCCGGCCGCCGTGGGCGACTCCGCGAACCGGCCGAGCCGGTCGGCGTAGTCCGCGGCGGCGCTCGCCAGCGCCTCGAAGCGGGGCAGGACATGGGTGCGGACAAGGCCGCCCATAACGGTGGCGTCCTTGCCCGGATCGCGCGCCGCAAGGGCGGGAAGCGCCGTGACCAGGACCGACATGGCGGCGGCCGACATCAGGCCAAGCAGCAGACGGCGTTGCATCATCCTCATCCTCAACGTTCTTCGGCGGGCCGCCTCTTGCCGCCCCTCTTACAGCCCCAGGACGAAACGCACCAGATGCCGCCGTTCGTCGGAGCGCAGGTTCATGAAGGTGCGCCGTGACTCCGCGGCTTCGCCGCCGTGCCACAGGATGGCCTCGGTCACGCTACGCGCGCGCCCGTCGTGCAGCAGCGACAGACGGCCGTCGTCCTTCGCCAGCCGGTTCAGGCCCCACAGCGGCGCGGTCCGCCAGTCGCGCCCGCGCGCTTCGCCCATCGGCACGCCATCGGCCAGATCGTCGCCCAGGTCGTGCAGCAGAAGGTCGCTGTATGGGAAGATGGCCCGCTTCGACAGGGCGGGATGGTCCGTGTCCTCCCCAGTGGTGAAGGACGGCCGGTGGCAGGACGCGCAGCCGGCGGCGGCGAACAGGGCAGCTCCCGCCTTGTCTTTGGGCGGCGCCAGCCCACCGTCGGGCGGCAGGTCGCGCAGGTAGCCGTCGATCAGCGCGATGACCGTGGACGGGATCTCCAGACCCTCGAACTGCGGGGAATCGCCATGGTGGGCCTTCCGGCATGCGGCCTGCGCCTGGGTGCAGTCGCCCCATGCCGCACGGAAGGCCGGCGTGGACATGCCGATGTCCAGGCTGAACGCCTCGGCGTTCTGATGGTTGAGCGTCGGGTGGGTGGCCTTCAGGCCGAAGCGGCCCACGCGCGGCACGCCATCCACCGCGACGCGGTTGGGGCGGCCCCTAATGCCGTCGCCGTTGCGGTCGTCGGGGTCGGCCCCGGCCAGGATGTCGGCTTCGGGAATGCGATCCAGCAGCCCCATCCCGTGCACGCGCGGCGCCACCCGCGCAGACAGTGCGGTGGTCTCGGCCAGGGCGCCGTAGCCGAGGTCGGCGATGGTGAGGTCCGGGCGGCGCAGGCGCACCGTGCCGCCGTCGGGGAAACGCACCGTCTCCTCGCGGTAACGCACCTTCGGGCGCCCCTCGATGATCAGCCCGAAGACGGCGTTGGACTGGATCTGCCGCCCGTAGACGGGGTCGTCGTTCAGCTTGACCGCGAAGCCGACGCCCTGGTCGTCGGGGGCGTCCGGGGCCGGCGGGCGCCCGCCGCCGCCCTTCGGATGGCAGGTGGCGCAGGAGCGCGCGTTGTAGAGCGGGCCCAGCCCGTCGTTCGCCTGGGTCACGGTCGGGGCGGTGACCCACATGCGGCGGAACAGTGCCTCGCCGATTCGATTATCGATGCCGCTGGCCAGCACCGGCACAGCCGGCAGCAGCGCCAGCACGAAGGCGGCGGCGGCGAAGCGTGTCTTCAACGGCTTTGGCAACCCGGATGTATCCCGATAAAGGCTGTATCAGCAAAGTCCCGGCGCTCTGTGGACGGCGACTGAGGCGGACCGCCGTCCACGGAGCCGGAAGCCATCCGCTTACTTCTTGCCGACGGCCGACGGGTTGTCGAGGCTGTCGGAGCCCTCCAGCGTAACCGACACGCCGAGCGCGGCGACGACGCCTTCCAGCGCCTTCTTCTGATCGACGAGGCGGTCGACCGCCGTCGAGATCAGCTTGTTGCCGGCGTCGTTGTCGGCGCCGATCATCTGGTCATAGGCCATCTTGCCGCTGTCGGCGGTGTCCTTGATGGCCTGCATCGCCGTGGTGGCGGAGGACATAGCGGTCTTGACCTTTGCGTCGGCGTCCGGCGCCTTGGCGGCGACGTACTGCGACAGCGACGGGCCGGACACGACGGTGCCGTCGGTACGTTTGTAGGTGCCGTTGTAGACGTTCACCATGCCGACCTGATCGTAATAGTGCGAGTTGTGCGTGTTGTCCGAGAAGCAGTCGTGCTCCTCCTCCGGATCGTGCAGCATGAGGCCGAGCTTCATGCGCTCGCCGGCCAGCTCACCGTAGCTGAGGCTGCCGAGGCCAGTCAGGATGCGGGCGACGCCCTCCTTCTCCTTCGCCTTGGCAATGGAGGCGCGGGCCTTGCCCTGGGTGCCCCAGGCCTTGGCCATCTCCTCCAGGTCGTCGATCAGCATCTGGGTGGCGACCCTCAGATACTGGACGCGACGGTCGCAGTGGCCATTGGTGCAGGCGCTACCGGTGGCATAGTCGGTCGCCTTGCGCTCGCCGGAGCCCGCGTCGGTGCCGTGCACGTCCTGGCCCCACAGCAGGAACTCGATGGCATGGTAGCCGGTCGCCACGTTCGCCTCGACCTTGCCGGCCTCGTGCAGCTTGTCGGCAAGCAGCTCCTTGGTGATCTTGCGGGCATCGATGGTCTTGCGACCGGCGACGACCTTCGGATTGGCGATCACGTTGGCCTTGGTGTACGGGTTCTCGTCGCTCCCGCCGTAGGACTCGTCCACGTAGTCGATCAGGCCTTCGTCGAGCGGCCAAGCGTTGACCTTGCCTTCCCAGGCATCGACGACCGGGTTGCCGAAGCGGAATGCTTCCGTCTGCATGTAGGGCACGCGGGCGGCCAGCCATGCCGAGCGGGCCTTGGCGAGGGTCTCCTCGCTCGGGTTGGCGATCAGGTCGTCGACCGCCTTCTTCAGCGCCTTCGCACCGGCAACGGCATCCTCGTATCCGGCTTGGGCAATATCGGCATAGGTCTTCACCACATCCTTGAAGGCGGGCTTGGTCGTCTGGGCGTCGGCGGTGAACGGCAGCAGAGCGACGACAGCCACGGCAGCAAGGCCGGCAGCGTGCTTGAACATGAAGGTCTCCCCGGATGTCGATAGGCTGAATGTAGAGTTATGAAAATGCGAATGAGTTGCAATAGCAAGCCAATATTGTGGCTTTTGTCAAGTTCTAATCGGATGGCGCCCAGGTGTGTACGCGCGGCAGAATAACGCGGCCGACGAAGCGGACGCACGCATGCGCCGGCGGCGGTCCGAGAGGAGTCGGCTTACTTGACTAGATGCTCGTAGCGGGCGTCGGTCAGCGTCTTGAGGAAGGCTACGAGCGCCTTGATGCGCCGGTCGTCGAGGGCCGGCCCCTGTTCCAGCTCCTTGATGGAGATCGTCTTGGCGACCTCGGGCGTGCTCCACGGCTTGCCGGTTTCGGGGTTGATCTGGGCGGCCGGCTTCGAGCTGTTGTACTTGTTGTAAAAGCGGACCACCGTCTCGAGGTCCTTGAAGACGCCGTTGTGCATGTAGGGGCCGGTGACGGCGACGTTGCGCAGGCTCGGCGTTTTGTACTTGCCGACGGAGCCGGCGCCCTTGACCGCCGGGTTGTCGCGCAGGCCGGGATCGACGTGGCGCTCTCCCTTGCCGTTGGCCGCCCGCAAGGCCGCGTTCACCGGCACGCCGATGTTGTGGTATTCGTAGTTGGAGAATGTCTCGTTCTCGGCGGCCGGCAGCGCGTTCAACCGATGGCAGGTGCTGCAGTTGGTGAACTGTTGGGAGAAGAACAGCGTCATCCCCAGTTCCTCTTCGCCCGTCATCTTGTATTCGCCGCGCAAATGGCGATCATATTTCGAATCGAAGGGAGAGACGAAGTCCGTCTGTTCGAACTGCGCGATGCTCTCGGTCATCGCGTCAAACGCCCGGTTGGCATCGTCCAGGACGCGGGAGCCGTACAGGGCGACGAACGCACGGGCATAATCCGGGTTTTCCTTCAGCCGCTCCAGGATCTGGGCCTTGGACTCCATGGCCATTTCGCCGGGGTTGAGCGGCGGACCGCCGGCCTGTTCTTGCAGCGTCGCCGCCCGTCCGTCATGGAACTGCCCACCGACGGCCTTTCCGTTTGGCCGAATCGTGAAGCGTGGGCTGAACTGGGCATAGGACACGGTGGGTGCGTTGCGGTCGCCGACGGACGTCCCGTCCGCCCCGATGGATGCCGCGCCGCCAGCGACGGTGTCGCGCGGGTCGGCAAAGCCATGGTCGGGATTGTGGCAGCTCGCACAGGACTGGGTGCGGTTGATGGACAGGTTTACATCGAAGAACAGTGCCTTGCCCAACTCCGCCTTCGTCGGCAGATCCTCCGCCCTTCCGACCGCAGCGCCGGACACCGCGGCAAACAGCATGCCCGACAGAACCATGAGGGTCGCAGAACGTGCGTTGACGGAAATCATGGCGTTGCCTCTTTGGCGACCGCCGCCCGGCGGGCAGCAATGCCGCAAGAACGGAGCTTTACCCAACAGCTTTTCATGTTTGCAACAATAATCATGGCGCTTCTTGGATTGCTAAGTGGCGGCCGCACCTGCAATGCGATGAGCTGCCTAAAAGCCGGGCAATTGCTCCTCCAATGACAAAGCCCTCTCCCCCTCGCTCTCGGCGGCTCCTTGAGCCGCCTCTCGTCCGGTCCTATGGACCGGACTGGCGGCAGGCGGGTCCCGCCGGGACCCGCTGAGAGCCTGACGTGACAAGCGGGTCCTTCGGACCCGCTGAGAGCGGGAGAGAGGTTGGGGTGAGGGCTCGGTAGACCGGCCGAGCGGGGCTTCGCCGCGCGGGGCAACAGCTCCCCTTTGTTGGCCCTGTTGATGCATGGACGTTTGCTCCATACTTCCAGCGGTGCTCCGAGCACCGCATCTCGAATGGGAGGAGCGGGTGAGCGCAAGCGGAGTAACGGCACCAGGAGCTGGGGCTCGCGACCTCCTGTCGTCCTATGATGCGGGCATCTTCTACGACGAGCTGTTCGGCAAGCCGGGCAAACCGCCCGAGCACACGCGCACGATCCGTGAACGGCTTGGCCGGCTGGACTTCGGCGACCTGCGCCGGCGGGCCACCGACGCCGAACGGGAGCTGTACAACCTCGGCATCACGTTCCTGATCTACGGCGCGGAAGGCGTCGAGGACCGGATCCTGCCCTTCGACGTGATCCCCCGGGTGATCTCGGCGAAGGAATGGGCGCATCTCGAAGCCGGCATCGTGCAGCGCGTGGCAGCGCTGAACTTGTTCCTGCATGACATCTATCACGACCAGAGAATCCTGAAGGACGGCGTGGTTCCGGCGGAGCTGGTGCTGGGCAACGCCAACTTCCGCCCGCAGATGATCGGGCTGAACGTGCCGTTCGACACCTACATCCACATCATGGGCGTCGACCTCGTGCGCGACCGCGAGGGCACCTTTCGCGTCCTGGAGGACAACGGCCGCGTGCCGTCGGGCGTGTCCTACGTGGTCGAGAACCGGCACATGATGCAGCGGGTCTTTCCGGACCTGATGCAGGACATCGGCATCCGCTCGGTCGACGACTACGGCCACAAGCTGCTGGAGGCCATGTCGGAGATTGCTCCCGTCGGCAACGGCAACCCGGAGGTGGCGCTGCTCTCGCCCGGTTCCTACAACTCGGCCTATTTCGAGCACATCTTCCTGGCTCGCGAGATGGGCGTGCCGCTGGTGGAGGGGCGCGACCTGGTGGTCGAACAGAGCCGGGTCTACATGAAGACGACCGACGGCTTGGCGCCGGTCCACTCCATCTACCGCCGCATTGGCGACGACTTCCTCGACCCCCGCGCCTTCAACCCCGACAGCCTGCTGGGTGTGCCGGGCATCCTGGACGCCTACCGCAAAGGCAACGTGGCGCTGGCCAATGCCATCGGCACCGGCGTGGCGGACGACAAGGCGGTCTATTGCTACGTGCCGCGGATGATCAAATACTACCTGGACCAGGACGCGATCATCCCCAACGTCGACACCCGCATCTGCTGCGAACACGACGCGCTGACCTACACGCTGGACCACCTGGAGGAACTGGTGGTGAAGCCGGTGGGCGAAGCCGGCGGCTACGGCATCACCATCGGCCCGCGCGCCACCAAGGCCGAACTGGACGAATGCCGGGCCAAGCTGATCGCCGATCCGTCCAACTACATCAGCCAGCCGGTGGTGGACCTCTCGGTCTGCCCGACCGTGATGGAGGACGGCATCGAGCCGCGCCACGTGGACCTGCGGCCGTTCGCGGTCACCGGGTCGAAGACGTGGGTGCTGCCTGGCGGCCTGTCACGGGTGGCGTTGCAAAAGGGGACGCTGATCGTCAACTCGTCGCAAGGCGGCGGCTCGAAGGACACCTGGGTTCTGGAGAATGGGGTTCTGGAGCAAGGGATTCCTGAAGGAGACGCTGCATGAATCTGCTTGCCCGCTATGCCGAGTGCATCTTCTGGATGGCCCGCTACATGGAGCGCGCGGAGAACCTGGCGCGCATCCTCGACGTGCAGGAGACCTTCGTGCGTGACAGCCGCGGCACCACCAACTGGCTGTCGGTGGTGCAGCTCTACGCCGACGAGGAGGCGTTCTTCGCCCGCCACGACAAGGCGACCGCCAAGACGGTGGTGCCGTTCTACGTGCTGGACGCGCTGAATCCCAACTCGCTGGTCTCCATGGTCCGCATGGCGCGGGAAAACGCGCGCACGCTGCGCCCGTGGATCTCGACCGAGATGTGGACGCAGATCAACGTCTTCTACAATCGCCTGTTGGCCCTGAAGCCCAACGACGTGGCGCTGCCACACCTCAGCCGGGTGTGCACCTCCATCAAGGAGTCGTGCCAGACCCACGCCGGCATTACCGAGGGCACCTTCTACCGGGACCAGGGCTGGTACTTCTACCAGCTCGGCAAGGCCATCGAGCGCGCCGACCAGACCACGCGCATTCTCGACATCAAGTACCACACGCTGCTGCCCTCGCCGCAGGACCTGGGCTCGACCCTGGACATTCTGCAATGGTGCGCGGTTTTGCGATCCGCCGCGGGCTACCACGCCTTTCGCCGCGTCTACCCGCGCGGCATGACACCCGCCACGGTCGCCGGCTTCATGCTGTTCAACGAGGGGTTCCCACGGTCGGTGGTGATGTGCGTCCGGCAGATCGACGGGCTGTTGACCCGGCTCAAGTCGCGTTACAATTTGCGCCGGGGCAGCGAGGCCATGGAAAAGGTCGACGAATTGTTGGGAGCACTCTTGAGCAATCCGATCGAGGTGGTAATCCGCGACGGTCTTCACGAGTACCTGGACTGGGTACAGCGGCAGCTGTGCGACCTTACGGCTGAAATAGGCCGAGCCTTTTTCGGGCAGCAGCCGGCCGCACCTGTCCTGATCGAGGTTCAGTAGGCGACGCATGTCCATCATCCCGCCGCACCATAGACCGCTTCAGCAGTTTTTCCGCTCCGGCCCGATGCCGTGCCCCTACCTGCCCGGCCGGGTGGAGCGGAAGCTGTTCACCCGGCTGTCCGGTCCGTACGCGGCGGAGGTGAACTCGACGCTGTCGCGCGCCGGCTTCCGCCGCAGCCATGACATCGTCTACCGGCCGGTCTGCCCGAGCTGCACGGCTTGCGTGCCGGTGCGCATTGCCGTCGATTTCTTCGACCCCACGCGGTCGCAGCGCCGTGTGATGCGTATCAACGAGGATCTGGCCATCGAAGATGCCCCCGCCACGGCCACGGGCGAGCAGTATCGGCTGTTCGCCACCTACCAGGCTTCCCGCCACGGCGATTCCGACATGGCGCGCATGGCTATGGCGGATTTCGCGGCGATGATCGACGAGGGACGGGCCGACACCGCGCTGTGCGAGGCTCGCGACCCCGCCGGCCGGCTGATCGCCTGCATGCTGACCGACCGGCTGGGCGACGGCTATTCGGCAGTCTACAGTTTCTACGACGCGTCGCTGGAGAAGCGCAGCCTCGGCACCTTCATGATCATCAACCTGATCGAGCGGGCGCGGGCCGAAGGGTTGCCGTACGTGTATCTCGGCTACTGGATCGCGCAAAGCCGCAAGATGGCTTATAAGGCCCGCTTCCGCCCGTTGGAGGCGTTGGGGCGCGACGGCTGGTACCGCGTGCCGGACGACGAAACGCCCTGAAGCCACACTGGGTTTATGGCTTTCTTCCCCTTGCGCGCCGACCACATCTTCCGCCACAAGAGACAAAAAGGTGTTACCAATTCAGTCTTGGGCGTAAGGGATATCCGTATCTTGCGTCCACATGTCGAATCGGAGACATCCAGGTACAACACCGGACGGGCCGAGCACCGTCGGTGAGGAACAGGGGGAACGTCTTTGAGCATCCTGCTTAAATTGAGCGGGCTGATCGATGCGATCAACGAAAGCGTCGGCAAGCTCGTCTACTGGCTCGTGCTGATCGCGGTGGTGGTCAGCTCCGGCAACGCTACGGTTCGCTACATGTTCAACACCAGTTCGAACGCGTGGCTCGAACTGCAATGGTATCTGTTCTCGGCGGTCTTCCTGCTGTGCGCGGGCTACACGCTTCTGAAGAACGAGCACATCCGAATCGACGTGGTCATCGGCCGCTTCTCAAAGCGCACCCAGGCCTGGATCGACGTGTTCGGGTTCGTCACCTTCCTGTTCCCGATGGCGATCCTGATCATGTGGCTGTCCTGGCCGATGTTCATGGACTCCTACGTCCACAGCGAGATGTCGAACAACGCCGGTGGCCTCATCCGCTGGCCGGTCAAGGTGCTGGTTCCCATCGGCTTCTTCCTGCTGACGCTCCAGGGCGTGTCGGAGCTCATCAAGCGCATCGCCTTCCTGATGGGCCTGCGCGACGAGCCCGGCGACAAGATGCACGGCCATTCGTGACGACGGGGAACCAGCCCAGATGACCACCTTTCTGATCGACAACATGGCGCCCTTGATGTTCGGGGCGCTGGTGATCTTCCTCCTGCTCGGCTTCCCCGTCGCCTTTGCGCTGGCGGCCAACGGCCTCGCCTTCGGTCTCATCGGCATCAAGCTGGGGCTGCTCACCCCGGTACTGTTCCAAGCCCTGCCCGAGCGCGTCTTCGGCATCATGCAGAACGACACGCTGCTGGCGATCCCGTTCTTCACCTTCATGGGCCTGATCCTCGAACGCAGCGGCATGGCCGAGGATCTGCTGGACACCATCGGCCAGCTCTTCGGCCCGCTGCGCGGCGGTCTCGCCTACGCGGTGATCTTCGTGGGCGCACTGCTGGCCGCCACCACTGGCGTTGTGGCCGCCTCCGTGATCTCCATGGGTCTGATCTCGCTGCCGATCATGCTGCGCTACGGCTACGACCGGCGGATAGCGGCGGGCGTCATCGCAGCATCCGGCACCCTGGCGCAGATCATCCCGCCGTCGCTGGTGCTGATCATCCTGGCCGACCAGCTCGGCCGCTCGGTCGGCGACATGTACGCCGGCGCCCTGTTCCCCGGCCTGGTGCTGACCGCATTGTACGCCGGCTATGTCCTGCTCATCACCATCGTGAAACCCAGCGCCGCCCCGGCGCTGCCCCTGGAGGCGCGCTCGCTGCGAGGCACGAAGCTGCTGCTGCGGGTGATCGTCTCGCTGGTACCCCCGCTGGTGCTGATCTTCCTGGTGCTGGGCACGATCTTCCTCGGCATCGCCACGCCGACCGAGGGCGGCGCCATGGGCGCCGCGGGCGCGCTGATCTTGGCGCTGGCGAAGCGCAAGCTGTCCTGGTCGCTGATGCGCCAAGCCATGGACACTACGGCCAAGCTGTCCACCTTCGTGGTGTTCATCCTGATCGGCTCGACGGTGTTCGGCCTGGTGTTCCGCGCGGTCAACGGCGACCTGTGGGTCGAGCACCTGATGACCGGCCTGCCGGGCGGGGCGCTGGGCTTCCTGATCGTCTGCAACGTCCTGGTCTTCCTGCTCGCCTTCTTCCTCGACTTCTTCGAGCTGGCGTTCATCATCGTGCCGCTGCTCGGACCGGTCGCGGAGAAGCTCGGCATCGACCTGATCTGGTTCGGCGTGCTGCTGGGCGTGAACATGCAGACCTCGTTCATGCACCCGCCCTTCGGCTTCGCGCTGTTCTACCTGCGCTCGGTGGCGCCGCGCGCGGACTACAAGGACAAGATCACCGGCAAGCTGATCGAGAAGATCACCACGGGGCAGATCTATTGGGGTGCCGTGCCGTTCGTGATCATTCAGATCATCATGGTGGGCATTGTCATCATCTTCCCCGGCCTGATCGACATGGGCCTGGACCGCGGCGCCAAGGTCGACCCCAGCCAGATCCAGCTGGAAATCCCGGCCACGGACTTCGGCGTCCCCCCGCCGTTCCCCGGTCAGGAGCCCGGCACCGAAGCCCCGGCCGATGGCGACGACCTGATGAAGATGCTGCAGCAACAGCAGCAGAAGTAATCACCTTCACCAAAGAGAAAGCCCCGCTTCAGCGGGGCTTTTTTTTATGGCCTCGCAGGTTGGGCTTCGCTACGGCCCGACCCAACTGTGAACGGTGACGCCTGTGTCGCGGGCGGCGTCCGGCGCGCCACGACCGGAGGTGCATCGGGCTGAAGCCCCGGCGGGAGGCAAGGCATGCATCAGATCCTCGACCAAGTCCGGCGCACTCAAGGACGGCTCCTCGAGGCGATCGGCTTCGGCCCCAACGAAACCCCGTTTCGCATCATCCTGAACCGGGCGTCCTTCCGACTGCGCGCCTATGGCGCTGCACGGGGCCAGCCAACGGTGGTGATCGTGCCGGCGCCGATCAAGCGGGCCTACATCTGGGACCTCGATTCGCAGGCGAGCGCCGTGCGGCATCTGCTGGACAGCGGCATCACCGTTTACCTGGTGGAGTGGATGTCGGCGGACGAGGGCGCGCCTGATACCGGGCTCAGCGGCTATGCCGACCGTTACCTCGGTGAGGCTCTGGAAGCTGTGGCGCGCGACAGCGGCGGAGCACCTCCCGTCCTGGCCGGGCATTCATTGGGCGGGACGCTCGCTGCCATCTTCAGCGCGCTGCATCCCGAGCGGCTCCAGGGGCTCGTGCTGCTGGAGTCACCGTTGCGTTTCGGTCCACACGCGGGTGCCTTCGCGCCCTGGCTCACCATGGCCCCCCATGCGTCCGGGATGCGCACCGCGTTCAGTTCCGCGCCGGGGTCGTTTCTCACCGTGATCAGCATGGCCATGGCGCCGGACAGCTTCGTCTGGTCGGTGTGGGCCGACCGCGCCGCCAGCCTGCACGATCCAGTTGCCCGGCGGCTGCACGGGCGTGTGCTGCGTTGGGCGCTCGATGAACTCGCCATGCCCGGGCGGCTCTTTGAGGATGTCGTGGAACAGCTCTACCGCCGGGATCAATTCTGGGCCGGGACGCTGCGTGTCGGCGCACGGGCGGCGGCAGCCGCGGATATGGCTGTGCCCATTCTGGCCGTCGCCGATCCGCTCAACCGCGTCACTCCCCTAGCCTCCGTGCTGCCGGACCTTGACGTGTTTCGTCGGCCGGAATGCCTGACGCTGTCGTATGAAGGCGATCGGGGCGTGGCGATCCGCCATGTTGGCGTGCTGGTCGGCGCCAATGCGCACCGATCGCTCTGGCCACGTATCGTCAGGTGGATCCGGGCTCGCTACGAGGCAAGGTCAGCACATCGTCGAGTCCATCGGTAAGCTCATGCAGCCAAAAGAAAAGCCCCGCCAAAGCGGGGCCTTCCATATCCGGAGCGATAGGATCGCTTACGACTTCTTCGGCGCCGGGCTGTTGAAGACGAAGCTGTCGAAGCTGTATTCGGCGACACGGAACCACAGGTACTCTTCGTCGCGGAACTTGCGCCACTGCTCGTAGACCTTGCGGAACTTCTCGTTCTTCTTGGCCTCTTCCTCATAGGTATCGAAGGTGGCCTGATAGCAGGCCTGCAGGATCTCGCGCGGGTACGGCTTCAGGATGGCGCCGCCGGCAACGAGGCGCTTCAGGCCATCCACGTTCACCACATCGTACTTGCCGAGCATGTCGGTGTTCGCCTGGGCGCAGGCGGCGGCGAGGATCGCCTTGTAGTGCTTCGGCAGTTGCTCGTACTCGTTGATGTTGGTCAGGAACGAGACCTGCGGGCCGCCTTCCCACCAACCCGGGTAGTAGTAATACTTGGCGACCTTGTGGAAGCCGAGCTTCTCGTCGTCGTACGGGCCGACCCACTCCGCCGCGTCGATGGTGCCCTTCTCAAGCGACGGGTAGATATCGCCGCCGGCGATCTGCTGCGGCACGACGCCGAGCTTCGCCATGATGGTGCCGGCGTAGCCGCCGATGCGGAACTTCAGGCCCTTCAGGTCTTCGACGGTCTTCAGCTCCTTGCGGAACCAGCCGCCCATCTGCGTACCCGTGTTGCCGGCCGGGAACTGGACGATGTTGTAGCCCTTAAAGAAGTCGCGCATCAGCTCGAGGCCGCCGCCATGCGCCATCCAGGCGTTCTGCTGGCGGGCGTTGAGGCCGAAGGGCATGGCTGCGTCGAACGAGAACGTCGGGTCCTTGCCGACGTAGTAGTAGGAGACGGTATGACCGCACTGCACCGTGCCGTTCTGCACGGCGTCCAGCACCTGCAGGCCGGGGACGATCTCGCCGGCGGCGAAAGTGCGGATCTGGAACTTGCCGTCCGTCATTTCCGAGACGAATTTCGCGACGGTCTCGGCCCCGCCGTAAATGGTATCGAGGCTCTTCGGGAAGCTCGACGCGCAGCGCCACTTCACTTCGGGCATCGACTGTGCGATCGCCGGTGCGGCGATGGTGCTGGCCGCGGCACCGACGCCGGCGGTGGTCAGGAACGTACGACGCTTCATTCTGGGGGTCTCCCTAGTGAACGCTTTTTGAAATCACCGACCTTTGGGGCCGATCGTTCGAAGAGGGCCGACGCCGATTGCTCCGCACCTCGACGAGGGGCAGGACGAAGCGGACAAGAGCCCGGCCGGCGGGACGTGATCGGAACGCATGTCCGGCGTTCCAGGTCGGCTCATGGGGCGACGCCCGAAACGAGTCCGCAGGAATACCACATAGCCATGCAACGCCTCTCCATCCCCTTCCGGTGACGCTCGTGCGCGGTCGCTCGCGTCGGCGTCCCATCTTCTTTGATGCTGAGACTATGCCGGAAGCGGGTAGCTGGTATCAAGCCTAAGCATAGCTCGGTACTACCAATTTTTGGGGAGACAACCCTCTCTACCCTCGATGGGAGTCACCAAGCCGGCCGCCCCTACCCACCCCATGCGGAGCACGGGGTGGGCTTTGGGAGCCATCAGAACTTGTTGTTCTTCGGGAAGCCGTTGGGCGGGAACTTGCCGACTCCGGCGCGCGGGCCCAGCCACGGGCGCATGTCGGTCTCGATGCGCACCCGCTCGCCGAGGCTCCAGGACAGGCCCTCCCCGCCCTTGTAGGTCTTCAGGTCGGAGAGGCTGGCGTCCCTGTACTTCTGGAGCTGCACGCCCTTGCCGCGGGCCAACACCGGCAGTTCGTCCAGCGGGAAGACCAGGAGCTTGCGGTTGTTACCGATCACCGCCACGTGGTCGCCTTCGACGAAGGCGCAGACGCGCGCCTGCTTGCCGTCCTCCAGGTTGAGGATCTGCTTGCCGGCGCGGGTCTGGGCGATGACCTCGTTCTCCTCCACCTGGAAGCCGCGGCCGTCCTCCGACGCGACGATCAGGCGGCGGTCGGGCTGGTGCTTGAACAGCGCGACGATCTCCGTGTCGTTGCCGAGGTCGATCATCAGCCGCACCGGCTCGCCGAAGCCGCGACCGCGCGGCAGCTTGTCGGCGCCCAGCGTGAAGAACTTGCCGTTGGAGCCGAAGACCAGCAGCTTGTCCGTCGTCTCGCAACGGATGGAGAACCGCCCGCGGTCGCCCTCCTTGTATTTGACGTCGGCGATCTCCGCGTCGCCCAGGTGGCCGCGCACCGCGCGGATCCAGCCCTTCTCCGAGCACAGCACGGTCAGCGGCTCGCGCTCGATGGTGGCTTCCAGCGGGATCTCGACGACCAGCGGTGCGTCGGCGATTGCCGTGCGGCGGTCGTCGCCGAAACGCTTGCGCGTCTCCTCGATCTCCTTGCCCAGGCGCTTCCAGCGCAGCGCCTCGTCGCCCAGCAGCTCGACCAGTTCGGCCTTCTCGGCCGACAACGCGTCGTGCTCCTTGCGGATCTCCATCTCCTCCAGCTTGCGCAGGTTGCGCAGGCGCATGTTGAGGATGGCGTCCGCCTGCACCTCGGTGAGGGAGAAGGTCTGCATCAGGACGGCCTTCGGCTCGTCCTCCTCGCGGATGATGCGGATCACCTCGTCCAGGTTCAGGTAGGCGACGAGGTAGCCGCCCAGCACCTCCAGCCGGTGGTCGATCTTGGCGAGGCGATGGCGGGAGCGGCGCACCAGCACCTCGTGCCGGTGCTCCAGGAAGGCGTCCAGCACCTCCAGCAGGTTCATGACACGCGGGACGTTGTCCTTGTCCAGCACGTTCATGTTCATGGCGAAGCGGATCTCCAGGTCGGTGGCCTGGAACAGCGAGGCCATCAGCACCTCGGGATCCACGTTGCGACTCTTCGGCACCAGAACGAGGCGGATGTCCTCCGCCGATTCGTCGCGCACGTCCTCCAACAGCACCAGCTTGCGGTTGGTCAGCAACTCGGCGATCTTCTCGACCAGCCGCGCCTTCTGCACCTGGTAGGGGATCTCGGTGACGACGATCTGCCAAGTGCCCTGCCCCAGCGGCTCCTTGTGCCACTTGGCGCGCAGGCGGAACGAACCGCGGCCGGTGCGGTACGCCTCGACTACGTTGGCGCGCGGTTCGACCAGCACGCCGCCGGTGGGAAAGTCCGGCCCGGACATCAGCGAGACCAGGTCCTCGATGCGCGGCGGCGCCGGCAGCTCCTTGCCTGCGGAGGCCGCCTTCACCTGGTCCTGACGGTGCTTGAGCACAAGGCGCAGCGCCGAGCAGATCTCGCCCACGTTGTGCGGCGGGATGTTGGTGGCCATGCCCACGGCGATGCCGCTGGCGCCGTTCGCCAGCAGGTTCGGGAAGTTCGCCGGCAGCACGGCCGGCTCCTCGCCGTCGCCGTCGTAGGTGCCGCGGAAATCCACGGCGTCCTCGTCGATGCCCTCCAGAAGCGCCTTGGCGACGTCGGTCAGCCGCGCCTCGGTGTACCGCATGGCGGCGGCGTTATCGCCGTCGATGTTGCCGAAGTTGCCCTGGCCGTCGATCAGCCGGTAGCGCACGGCGAAATCTTGCGCCAGGCGGACCAGCGCGTCGTACACCGCCACGTCGCCGTGCGGGTGGTACTTACCGATGACGTCGCCGACCACGCGCGCCGACTTCTTCGGCGGCGTCTCAGGATTGAGCCGCAGCTCGTTCATGGCGTACAGCAGCCGCCGGTGCACCGGCTTCAGGCCGTCGCGCACGTCGGGCAGCGACCGCGACATGATGGTCGAGAGCGCGTAGCTCAGATACCGCTCGCTGAGCGCTTGCTCGAGCGGCTTCTCCAGGATTTCGGAGGCAGGCACGGGTGTCTTCATCCCGGCAACCTAGCCAGATTTGGGGAGAAAATCCAGCGGCTTTTGTTCTCGTTATGTTCTTCCCTGGGGCCGAATGATGGCATGGGAAGAATGCCATCGATTTTATGTGGGTGATGCATGGGAATGTACGGCGTCGCGGGGCTGTCCACCCAGAGATATATAAAAAGCAGTTGAAATCAACGATGCGTTGCGCCAACATCCAGATTGACCATCTTAAGCGGGAAGACCGGTGGATTTTGCCACCATCCATTTGAGGATACTATGAAGCTTTTCAGAGCCCTTTGCACTCTGTTGCTGGTGTTCTTCGCATCGTCCGCAACGGCCGATAATATGCCGAAACCCCTCGGCATCCCTCTTGGCGCAACGGTGGACGAAGCGCAGGCCGTGCTTGCCGACAGCCCGATGTCGGAAACCGGCATCAGCACATACACGAAGGGTCCGATCTTTACCGTGTCCGGTGTCGGCCTCAATGTGCAGGACCTGCAACAGGTGACGCTGATCTTCGATAAGGAGCGGCGTCTGGCGGCACTCCAAATGACCATGAGCGCCGGTGGATTCGGTAAACCCGGTTATGATCGCGTATTGGGCTATCTGAAGTCGCAATACCCGCTGAAATCGAACGCCAATCCAAGCGTCGGCAACAAGTTTTCCCTATTCGAGACGAAGGATGCGCGCGTTGAACTCGACGCTCCGCACATGAGCTTTGATATGACCGTCACCTACATGACGAAGGCATTCCACAGAGTTTTCATCCAAACGACGAACGCTGAGAAGAAAGCAAAGAATCAATCGGAAAGCGCTCGCTTCTAAGCTTGTCTGCGTGACATCCGATAACCTTGACCGGGCGGTCGACATTGCTCGTGTCGTAGCATAGTCCCTCATAATTTCCATTGGTGGTGAAGGCGAAAATGAAGAAGTACATCGTTGCCGCATCGTTTCTGGCCCTGGCAGCCTGTCATACCGCCGGCGCCTGAAGGGTTCCATTGAGTAGGTTTCATGCGAATTGTGGCCACCAGTGGAACCACGTGACGGCCTTGAGGCGCTCGGGGTC